>Ga0208974_1000001_pt1 | contig 296737 bp, 312 predicted proteins | sample GreLakmeER15MSRF_FD_187699 | JGI IMG/M metagenome (GOLD analysis project Ga0208974, IMG submission 187699) | Freshwater lentic microbial communities from great Laurentian Lakes, MI, USA - Great Lakes metaG ER15MSRF (SPAdes) | ecosystem: Environmental > Aquatic > Freshwater > Lake | place... | reverse complement strand
CATCAAAGTCTTTCATTGTGCTGTTGTCTTTGGCAACAGGAGTCATGTTCTCAAGCACCACATTCACGTCCTTGATAGGGAATGTAAGCACATCACCAATCATGGTTTGATTGAATGATCCAGGCAACAATTCACCTGGCTGAATCTGTCGGTCAAATCCAACTCGCACACCAACTTCACCAGTTTCAATACGTGTACAGCCAGTTGCCAAAATTGCGGCAGCGAGAATAGAGAGAGTAAAAATACGTTTCATGTTTTTCCTTAAAATAAAATAACAATTACTGTCATCAACATTACTGATGCCAGTGATACAAGTATACTATAGCCTATGCTTTTTGTCAAGGCTAATTGTTCCAAACCGTTCATATTCCTCAAAGCACTAATGCCAAAGTGAATTAGAACAGCAAGGATAATAAATGCTAACCAAAGTTTAATCATTCTTCAACTCCTTTGTCCAATGTACAACAAAACTATCACGGTCTTTGCTATCTCTAAACCAAAATGCAGTGGGATCCACATAGTATCTAAGACCAGGTTCTTCAACTTTTACAGTTTGCCCAATTATGCCCTTAATTCTTTTGCCTGCTGGACCAAATGCGTGTTCAGCCCAGGCCATCATGTCTGCACCGTGTTGCATTCTTATGGGCAATAGTGGCCTCACAACATGATATGGTTCGTTGTACAGTGACCTTATTTGACATAATAAATTGTGATTATGTGTCATTGATAACTCCATATCATTGTGGCATTGTCTTGGGTGAATTTTTTTGACCATGCAACATAACCGCCATTGCTGTTGCTCCAAGGGCAATGCTGTTGCCACAGTGCTTGGGCCTCTGCAGGATCTGGGTGACCCTTCATCAATTGATCCACTTGAGGTCTTGTGCGCCAACCATCTAGGCTCCAGTCATGTGCTTGCAGTGCAATTTCTAATTCGTTCATTATGACACCACAATAGCTATAAAAATCAAAAGAAATATCAACACACCACCGGCTATGGGCAGTATTACATTGATGGGATAATCAACTACTAAATCTGCAACATTATCTTTTTCTGGTTCGTTCATACGGATACATCCAAGGTTTGCCCTAAAAATTTACCATACTGATATAAACCATATTCTACCCGTCTTTTGAGACTGAGATATGCATTGATTTCTGCAATGTATTTGGCCTCTTCATGGTCCTGAAAACTTGCACGATTCTTTTGCCAATCACTACGTTTCACATCATAGTATTCATCAATTTTATCATAGTGCTTATCTGCCAATTGCTCATTTTTATCAACTCTGCGACCGGCCATGGCAGAGGTATTGAGTACAGGCATTACGGATGCACTAGCAATAGATATATTCATTCTTCAACTCCGAAATGTTTTTTAACAAACAATTTAATTTCCTGAATTGGTAATTCGTCATCGTCACCATATCGTTTTATCATACTATGAATTAAATCTTGCACAATCAACTCGGCGAAATATTCCAAGTCTGTGTCATAGAGGGTAAAAGCGCCACCGCCCGTTGGGGTTTCTGCTTGATCCATTTGTTTGATAAGTTCTTTAATTCGTTCATTCATTCTTCAACTCCGAAATGTGTTTTAAGAAATACACGGCTTTCCAATGATGCATTATAGTGTCCAGCGGCCCAATCATCAGATACCCCGTGTTGTTCCCAACCATCTTTGTATTTCATGCTTACTTCGGTTTGGATAATAGCAAGACATTCTTTCACAATCAACTCGGCGAACTTTTCAATGCCTTCTTGCGTGTAAGTATCTAAATCCTCCCAACAACCTTGTGCTGTGAGTCCTGCTTGATACAAACAGTGTTCCATTCGTTTGTTCATTTATCATCCCTAAATCTTACAAATCGTGGAAAGCGCAAACTATATGTACCATCACGATTTTGCGTAATTACGTCACAAAGGATTTCAGCAGTACGACCGACGATATGATTAGTGTTAGCCCAAAACTCATCACGATCTTCATCACTGTATCCGCTACCTACATTTACTTGAATGAATTTACCATCATCTTCACCCTCACAAACAAGAGCACCAAGACGACCGGCATTTCTACCAGTACCTTCTTCAAGGCCAACAACAGTTAAGTCAACGGTGATAGTGGGTTTCCACTTCATCCAGTCTGTGCTACGCTTACAAACATACGGAGCATCAACATTCTTAATCATAATGCCTTCAAATCCTGCGTTAACTTGATCCTTAGCATATCGTTCTAATTGATCCTTGCCTGCCGCTGTATCTAAGTCAACCATAATATGTGGCAACAATTCAACGTTGGGCATGTCATCAATGATACTACGCATATCTTCTAAAATAGTAATGCGTTTACTAAGTTGTGCGTTCCAATGACCTTCACGGAAAGCTGCTACTGGTATAATGTCAAATACATTGAACACACTATCCTCTGCTTGTACATCAGTCTTGCGGCGTGCTTGTCGCATAAGTTCTTGGAATGTATTACCAATCACTTCACCATCCATTACAAAGCCCATGCTTAAGTTACTACTTGCGGCTTTGTGCGTAAGTTTTACAAAGTTCTCACGCACTTGATTTTCAATATGACCAAAGTTGTCAAACTGTTTACCGTTGCGACTAAAACAAATAGTGACAATATTGCCATCTTCATCAGGGATAGCTGTAAGTAATACACGGACACCGTCAAGTTTAGGCTCAAGACGTTTGATACCTTGCATCTCTGGACGACCTTCACTATTAGTTGCTAATTGACAACCAAAGATTGGCACTTCATATTCAGTACCTTTACAAATTTTATTGATTGTCTTATCACTGATACCCGCACGTAAGTCTCTACGCAATACAGGTGCTAGGAATGTGTTCCATTCAATGCTATCAAATCGTTCAGACATATTTTGTACAGCATCACGTGCGGCATGACCTGTCAACTTGCGCTGGCCAAGTTGATACATCAACGTATTGAATTCATCCCAGGGATTTTCTGCGTCAACAATACCTACAGTATCGGGCACTTGACGAATACCAAATGTAACATAGGGATTATAACAGGCGTTAGTAAAGCCCAAGAAAATCTGACTGATACGACTGCCTAGGACACTTGCCTCAAGCGCCTGCAAAATCACATCTTCTTTGTGAAGGCGGCTATCGCTCTCGTTTAATTTATTGATCCATGACGCACTCATTCAGTATCCCTTTTTCTTGTCTGTCTTGCAAATAATTCAAGTGCCTCAATTAAATCAAGAACACCTTCTTCATTCATAGTAAGTGTAGTATAACCTATTCTTAAAGTTATACGATTATCATCAGTTATACCAATGCTGTAGTGCTCTTGTTCTTTTTTTGGTGGCTCAACATACGGCACCTTAGTCTCTGGAAATTTAAGCACATTACTATGTTCATGTTTTTTAAAAAAATCAAATATCATTGTTTATCCCCAAATGCTTTGATACACTGCCGAGAAAAAGATAAACATGGTCATGAAGAATAACAAAGGTTGTAGTATGATAAACCATAAGAACATTATGATAAAGTCTAAACTTAAATATTTTTTCATTTGTTAGCTCCTAACATTTCTTGTTCGGCTTGCGTCAACAATACATCAGCGAATTTCTCGCAAAAGATGTTGAACCAAAATTCATTAAGCAAGTCTTTAGGTGCACCTGCACTGATTACTAGTGCTTTCAATTCATCATTCATATTATTACTCCATCATCAAAATAAGAAATGCCAAAATTAATCCCAACATAGGTTCACCCACAAACACTAACAGTAGTACAGCAAGCCAAGACATTACCATTACTGTTCCTTAGCTTGTTCTTGTACAATTGATTTGGTCTTGTTGACACCATTGTCAAGCATTTTAGCGACACCAGTAAAGCCTACTGTTGCGACTACGATACCAAGAATGAATGCGATAAAATGACTCATGTATAACTCCTGTGTGTGAAAGAATGATTATAGTATACTACGAATCGGATATATTGTCAAACAAACTTTACCCGATTTAGTTGCGTACTGTTGTCGCGGTGCGCTTTAACAGTACCCTGAATTGTGTATGTATCACCGATATCTAATTTACCAGTACCATTATAAGCAAAAAATACTATTTGGTCATCAGTTGTAATACCTGTAAAATAATTTGTATTCCACTTTTGACTATAAACATCTTTCAATAGTTCAATAGTCAATGTAACTTTGTCACTGGGTTGACCGATATAACCACCGGTAGCAAATTTAATCCGTTGAGTAACACTGGCTCGCTTAGAACCTCGTTCATAGCTTTGTGGCAAGCTGGCAATGACTGCTACGTCATACTGTTTGGTAATAACATTGCGATTACTGATAAGCATTGCATTGTTATCAAAATCATTTAATGCAATTCCCTTAAGGATTTTGAAAGTGAATGCTTGATAGTATTGACGAACCTTTGTACCCTGTTCACGATTTTCATCGGTGATTTGGGTAGTGTCTGTCAACAGTCTAAACATAATTTGACGATTGGTGTTTTGAGTTTCATCCCCGAGTTTAACATAACTGCCATTGACTTGTTGAGCCTGACAAGCAGCCGCCCAAACATCATCAGCTTGGAAATTAATATTAGGTTCCTTTTTAACACGGAATACTGTTTTTGTATCAGGTGTATCGTCATCCTCGTGACCAAGACGTTGAATTTCTTGTTTAGACCAACCAGTAACATCTACAAATCCAGGCATGATTATTCCTTAATATGTTTCTTTGATGATATCGAATTTGTCAGCAGGATATTTTTCTTTGCATTCGTCCGACTTGATGTACTCATTGTAGGACTTAGCATCAAAGAACACCCTATTGAAAACACTTTGTAATTGACCCTTAGGGGTTACTGTGAGATATATTGATTTTGCTTTACCTGCCATGATTAATTGCTCCAAAAAGATTCGCTAGAGGGTGAACAGAAATACGGTGTATCATAACGTTCCTGATATGTTTTACCGGTCATCATGTTGCGTTTGGTAACATAAGTCTCATGGGGTTCAACAATGAAACCCAACTTAGTTTTTGACTCAATCACAGCCTTGATGTAGGCTCTAGTGACAGGGGCAAATTCTTCTTTAGTGACAAGACGCTTACCGCCTTTAACACGTTTGTCAGATTTGTACAGTTCCAATGTGTATTCAACTAGTGCAGACATTTCAGCTCCTTTAATCAATCAATACAAGTATTATATACCCAAATCTATTTATTGTCAACCTCAGGCCACTTGCTTGAAGTAGCTATAGGGCAAGCCTAGTTCATGGGAAAGATATTCCCAGTCGCCATTAGCATTGCTAGCATCCATAATCCACTTAAGCGCGGTCTCACGATTGCGAGCACCCATGCAAATGGTGTTCATAACATGCTGTTCAAACTTAGCAATAGCCTCTGCTTCGGAGGCTTTGCGATGGGCTTCCTCTTGTTCAATAATTCCACCCAGGTAATCAAACTCCGCTTGGAACTCAGCAAGAGTCCAGCCCGAGGTATCTACATGTCGGGGACGAAACCCATGAGCATCCTTGTACATATCCCAGAAGGTCTCACGGGCTTGTTCCAGCTCAGACATTTCTTCCCAAGATTTAAATTCGTTTGACATTTCGTTTCCTTTTCTTTACTGTCTAAGAGTCTATTATATACCCTAATCCATTTATTGTCAAGTTTTGGGCTTCTCAGCACCAACGATTTCCCAATGACTTCCGTCACATTTGACAAAAATCTTACGACCAAAAACTGTCACAAAACCATACTCACCGTCTTGATAGACGTTGACCGGATCAGGGATAATAGTCACATTGCGGGGTGTTTCACAGTAATCCCAACGCCTAGTAGGAAGTTTGTTTTTGAAATACATGTAATTCTGACTACCTGTAACAAAAAGTTTTACCTTCATAACTAGCTCCTTTAATCAATCAATACAAGTATTATATACCCAAACCGATTTATTGTCAAGTTTTGGGTATGTAACATTAAGTATTACCTTTTGTCACAGTATTCAAAGAGGATCCACTTAGCACGATTCAGTGCTTGGCGAACATCTTCGATAACCATGAAATCATACGATCCGCCGTTGTCATGTGCAATCATTTCCTGACAATCACTCATCAGGCTAGCTGCCATCATAGCAGGACCACTATGACGAAAAGTAATACTTTGTTCTACAGCCTCTTTCATCTCGGCTTCGGTCACGCCATACATGCGAATGTCACGTTTTTGGCTTTCGCTCAGTGCATCATAAACTTGAGTCATTGATAGCTCCTTTAATTAATCAATACACGTAGTATAGCAGAGTATCCATTTATTGTCAAATTTTGGGCAAAAAAAAAGCCCCGACTAGCGGAGCTTTTTATGTAACTAAAAGTATTACTTTTTAGTTGATGTGCCTTGATTTACAAAACTGTACATCTTTTCTGCTGTTTCAAGAACCTTTTCAAGTCCTGGAAATTCTGGCATTTTAATTGTGCTAACAATTTGATTGGTCTTTTGGTCACGTTCAGCAGTCATTTCCCAACCTTGGAATTTAGCGTGAAATTCCTCACTAACTAAACCTTTAGCCATGTCTAAGATATCTGTACGAATCTCGTAGCCGTTTTTGTTGAATTTTACTTCTGGTAAATTTGACATAATCTTCTCCTTTAATGTGTGTATGTCTGTTTGTGTTCCTTGTGAACACGATTGAAGTATAACATTGTTATGCTATACAATCAATTCTTTTGGGTATTAATAATATTTTGACTTATTTAATTTACGGTATTCGTGAATTATTTCTACCCATATAATTAAAAACTCATAGAATTTGCATAAGGATTTCATAGGATAGAACCCTTTCTATTGTGATATTCTATTGTGTAACGTTCTACATCCCCGCAATTTTGTGGACAACGGTTAGTAATATATTTTTCTAGGTCAGACCCATAGGTTGATTTTTTAAAGAGGTTTCTGATAACCTCTATTAGGGAGGGCATCATAGTTACTTAGCCTTTTTACTTGCAGATTTAGCAGGTGCAGTCGGCATAGCGGGTACAAATTTATCAAAGCCATATGATGAGATAAGGTCCTTAACAAAGTCTTTCTTTGTAATAAGTGTACCGAAATTCAACATTGTATCAATGTTTGTATCTAATACTGATTTGGTGTATTCTGTTTGGGCTTCAACAAATTTAGTCATTGTTTCTGCTAGACCTTCGTGTTTAACGAAAGCTGAAACAAATTGTAGTTTACCCGTTTGTACCGCGTCAACGGCATCATGTGTGAAAGATTGAATCATAATTTTCTCCTGTGTTAGTGTGTTTAAAAAGGGTTTTTATGCAGAACCCATAACTGCATTAATATTTATGCCTGACTACGTTTTTCTCTAAACTTTTTCATTGCTAAATTCCTAGCAAGAAACAACCTAAATTTTACATGATCCGATAAGTTATCAGTATCAGACTCATGGTTAATAATCTTTGGACGACTATAACCACGATGCGCTACTATGTCTGGACTAGATGATTCGTCATCATCCTCGTCCTCAGCATCACTTAGCTGGTTTACTGGGACTTTTGGTGGCGTCCTTTTTAACCTTTTTATCTTTGCTATGGTCTTTCTTTTTAGCTAATTTCATTTTACTGTTTTTAGCAGGTGCTTGTGTGGTAGTACCTGAAGGTGCAGTTGATGGTTCTGCGGCAAATGCTGTTAATGCAAATGTGGTCATGATAATTACGATGAGTTGTTTCATTTTAGTTTCCTTTGTTAAATTATTTATATATAACGCCTTAGGCATTGATTCCGTTGACACTATCCACCACGACCTGTCCGTCTTATTACACTTGCACCACCAAAACCTTTTGTATTAAATTTTGGTCCTTGTTTCTTTGGTGCTTTGCCCAATCCAGGGTGAAGTTCATTATTGTTCTTTTTGGCTTCATTAGCCAAATTCACAAATGGGTTCTTACTTTTCTTTTCTTCTGTCATTTTCGTATCCTCACTGATTTTAAATAACTGTCCAAGTTCCCATATAAGCTAATCATCATAGCAATCTTGCTATCATATAATCTTATGTATGGTTTACTTTTCTTTCCTTCAACTTTATTTACACCTAAAAAATAGGGGCATCGTATTTTCTTCCCCAAGTCACTCATGTACCGATAATAACTATCTTCAGTTTTGGGTGTAAAATCATATTGATAAAATTCAATTTGTGCTATGCGAAAATTCACATCACCGGTTTCGCTTAATCTTAATACGTCACTACTCTGACCAGTAAACCACCATGTCTTTAATGCATCTTCTTTCAAGACCTCAAATCCTGTTGGCAATTGATTTACAACTGCCTCGGTAATAATTTCTTTATATGAGGGTTTAGTCATCAGGATAAACTTTAGTACCGTTGTTCATAAACACGACACTGAATTTATCTGATTTAAATTGTGCGTTTAATTTACGACACAGGTTTCTTGCATGACCGGGATTACTGAAACTGGTCTTTTTATACTTTGGGACACTCTCACTATCGTAGGCATGTTGTGCTTTTAAGTTAATTGGTTGCCCGTCATAAAACACAGCCCATATACCTGCAGCTTCTACAATTTGGTCACATTTGTATGTTACTTTATCTGTTATTTCTAATATAACTTTGGGTTGTGTTCTGCTCATTAATTTACCATTTACCGCCCTGCATCACTACTTTAATAGTTTCGGGTTCTTTATTGTACTCACGATTATCCAATAGAATTTTCATAATTTCATCACGTAATTCTTTGGCATCATTGAGTGTAAGTACAACTTCCCGTGCTTGACGTCCTTCTATGACCGTTATTTTATCAATAAATTTTTTTATTTGATTCATAGAGTATTTATGCTACTATTTGCTTCGACCTCAGAGTTAAACGGTCCTTTGTAATTATACCGTTGAACAAATATGTATTTAGGACAAAAAGTAGCAACATACTCAGCACCGGTCTTGATAGCAAACCAACCAGCAACATAGTAACACTTGCTTTTTGGGGTAGTAGTGTACAAATGTAACTTACGCTTGACATCTAATACGCTGTTATAGATTTTATTTCTATTAGTTGGGAAGACTGCAAAGGGCGGGCTAGTGTCCTTGGGTTTGACCTTTGCAAGTTTCTCAAATTCTATATGCTTAAGTTTTTCAATAGCCTTGGTGCTATCATAGAGTTCGGTTTTGTTGTTGAGTTTAACTTTGTATTCACTACCCTCTTGAATAACATTACCGACTTTTTTGTCACCATCAGTGACTACCCAATATTGATTTTTAATAATTGGTTTAGCTATTAGATTCATTTTTAGTATCCTTAGTTAATTCTGCTACAAACAAGAAATGTTCATAGGCTTTTCTAACTGCTGGTACAGCTAGTAGTTTTTCTGCTTCCTGTTGCATTGCTTTGACTGCTTCCTCACAGGCTTCCCTAGCACTGGGCCATTGTAATGCGTGGTTATCTTCACCAAACGCTTTGCTTAGTTCATTCCAGCAACGTATTTGTTCTTCTGTTAATTTTGTTTCTTTACTAGCAGGACGCATGTCAGTGGCTTTTCTAATTACCTCACTAATCTTATCCTCTGCTACACGACCAGCCGCAATCATTGGTGCATGTGCAGGGTTTATATTGTAACGTGTTAATTTTCCACCTGGATAAACCTGTATTAGATGAGTACCTTTTGGTAATGCATCACTAAGTTTTTGGTCGTACTCATACACGGCCCTGTATCTACGACCCACTTTTTTATAATAAGTTATTTTCTCATTCATTGTAATCTAAATTTTTTCAAGTAATCTTTTACAACATCCAAGTTCTCTGCATCATACTCGGGTTTGTCTGGTTCGTCAAGTAAAATATCTAATCCATATTTTTCTTGATATAGTTCAACAAGCCCGTCAATCAACATACCCAATGTTTGTTCGTCAAGTTCATCAATGCCGGCTAAATTAATTCTAATTTTCTTATCCATTGAGTACACCTGTATAGGGATTGTTAAGCCACCGTGAATATGTTTCTGATTGTTCACTGAGCTTAGTCAATTCGTATTTGTTACAAAATTTCATAAAGTGTATACCAACTTGAGATGTTGTAGTTGTACGAACACCATTGCGAATTGATTCATCAACCAATTGTTTAATCTCGTCAGGTTGTGCAGTTAAGTCAATCAGCATACGATTACGTTCATAGTCATCTTTAACCCGATGCTCGACATTTTCGTGGTCCAGCCAGCGTTGCAACATTAGATTGTTCCACGAAAAACCTTGCTTCATTCTATCTTCGTATGCTTCAATCAAACCAACCTTATTCTTAGAACCTTTTTCACGCACACCCGGATACGCACTGAATACGTTGTCGGAACTGTCTCCCCTCATACATTTTTTAAAAAGTAAGTACTGTGGATCCTCTAACAATTTAGGCTGTTTAGTTTTCTTATCTAGTATCGGCTTACCCGTATCTTTAAGATATCCGGAGAGTGTGATGAGTTCATTTGCGACTCCATTGTACTGGAACACTTTATCAGTAATAAGCTGAACATAATCGGAATCAGTGCTAATAATATAATGCGTGTCATTTGGATGTAGATGGATAAAACGGGCAATCAAATCATCAGCCTCAGCCCGTTCGTGCCTGAGTACACTGACGTTAGTTTTCTCTCGTATGTATGTGGTAAACTTTTCGTAAGTATCCCAAAACATAGCCGATTCTTCTTTTTCTTCCTCAGTGACTGACATTGCATCAACCACACGATTTTTTTTGTAAGGACCGTATACTGCCTTCCTCCACGATTTCCCCTCCAAGCAAAATACAACATGGTCAATTCCATAGCGTCTTACTGCTTGATTAACACTAGCAAGTGTCAAGTGTAGGGCCATGCCGATTTTTTCTTCTAATGTAGAGTTGCGACTAGCAACGTGTCTAGCACGGAAGAAGGTATTTGCCGTATCGATGAGTGCGTAACGTTTTGTCATGTGTGTATTATATACGTATATTTAAATATTGTCAAGTCACAAGGAGTTAATTTTTACAGCATGTATTGTATTTGGTAATTGCATAAGTGCATCAACAACATTAATTGTAATATTTTTAGAATTTACGTATGCATAACCACCTCTAGCACCGGTGATTTTACACGAACCCAATAGATAGTCTTTGTAAATTATTTCTACCATTGCTAACAATGCATTATCTTTCCCTGAAGGTTGCCAATTATCATTTGATAAGGCTGACAATTTGGTCATTGCTTTTGTAACAGCAGATTTAGCTTTGTCTAGTGAACCAAATACATTTTCAATAATGTAATGGTAATCATTCATCTGACTTTTTGAAATTCCGGGTAAGTGGTCAAAGATATTACCGTAAAAACCAAACATACCTGATTTTCGTGAATCTTGAGGCCAGTGATTATAATTTTCTTGTAAAATATATTTCAGTCTAGTAATATTTTTGTTGCTGACGATTGCACCAATATGAGTAATTGCTTCTTTAATCTGAGCATTTTTATGCTTATAGTGAAGTGGAACGCTATGCCCTTCGTTTAAGCATGCCGAAACCTGCTCAAGTGCTAGTATATCTTCTGGTTTAGCATATTTAGGGAAAAGTCGTGCAATAGCACTATTGCATCGCAAATGTTCAATCTCACCCCATATCAATTGGGTTCCGCCATTAATTTCACATGCAATACGCAGAGGGAAACTTGCATCATCATTTTCCCATAGCATAGTAGGTATAGGGAAATCTCTCCAATCTTCTGGATCCCAACCCTTAATATTACCTGCTCGGATATTAACATAAAGAGCTAACAAATGATGAAAGCCATCTACTGTAATTAAATAGTTAAGCCAAGGATGTTTAACAGCATAAACAGTAGTGAAGGAACTAAATCTGAAATTTTGTACAATTTTTAACAAATTTCGAAAATCAACAAGCCTCTGAATCATCTCAAGCCAATGATGGTCACCCAATTTAGTCTCACAGGCTTTACCCATATTTTTTGGATCATAGTTGGGATCAGTACCAGCAACATCATTTGCTTTATTAGTTGTTAAAGCATTTTTTAACTTTTGAATTTTCAATAAATCATCGCCCACATCAGATATACTATATTTGACAAATTCGTGAATTTCTTTAATAAAAACATTATCAATTTTACTAAATGTAGATTTACCCTTACGTGGAGTAAATGTGCGTTTTTTCTGTGTCATTGGAGTTCCTGTTTGATTAGTCATAAATTATACCTCAAGTTTAGTTCTACGATTGAAATTTTGTCTTGCTTTGTCAATTAGTGTTTTTTGAAAATTCTTTACCATTTCATTAATATCAATTTTTTGAGTTACCGTTGATAAGTTTTTCGGTCCTGAAATTTCAATGATATGTTTTGATCCAATGACGATATCAATTTGATTGCCTTTTTGTATAGTATTATGAATAGCAACGTGTTTGGGAATTATGAATGAACCGTCTTTCATAATAACTAAAATTATATCACAAATTTCATTTGGTTTTATTTTACGTTTAGAACGCAGGCTACATAATTTAATTGCAAAATTATCCTTTAATTTTCCTCGTCTGTCGTACATTGTATTGTTTAACAATGACTTACATTCAAGTGATATACCAAAACGATGCCATTCAAAATCTTTGTGATTTTCACCCACAAATTCAAGTTCATCATCTTGTTCAGCAATAACATCTTCAATCAATCCACCTCGTAAAAAGTTGTATTGATTGCCTCTAATGTTATTAACGTGGTTCAAGGCAAAATCAATGATAAAATCCCATTCAAAAGACTTTAACTTTGAAAGCACCTCAACATCAGTTTGTTGATTTACAGACATTCTACCCCGCATGAATTAATACAATCATTAATGTAACACAGTATGGATATGTAGTCAACCGAAAAATGTAATACTGTTGTTTTATTTCAACATTAACAAGTTGATTAACTTACTTCTGTTCGCCCATTTCCAATATCTTTTGAGTTCATCTTACGCAAATCTCTATGCTCAGGTTCGCCCGCAATTGATTGTTCATATACAGCTAAAACTGTATTCCTACAAATTTCGACCCACCAACGATCTAGTATATCATAATCAGTATCGTCATCACGCATCTTGTATCCTGCACGAATCAGATTCAAAATGAATTTGTCATTATAGTCAAGGTCAAAAGAACCTGCATTGATGTTCTCAGGATCAACATCCATACTTAAAATCTGAACGTAAGGTTCACCTGCCGCGGTTGCTTTTTCCTTCTCGGTTAATTCCTTGATGGGTTCTTTTACTTTGGGAGTGCGAGGTTTCTTTTCCTTAACAGGTGCTACGACCTGTTCTACTGGCTTCTTTTTAAATATATCAAATAGTCCCATTTTGTTTTGCTCTTTCGTATAATTTAAAGCTGGCTAAATTCTTTGCCTTTGACTCGCACATGATATCAAAGTTGTCATTGAATGTCAATGCCCAGTCGTTAACAGCCTCGTTCCAATAGTAGATACTATGGGCACGTAGTTTTTGTTTGTTATGTCCGGCAGCGATTAGCGTACCATGATCGGGTGCGATATGTCTGTCATGGTCAACAAGTACATCTTCCCGAGATACGGAATAGTGCATAGTAGGCCTACGGTCACGCCAACTATCAATAACCTTTTTAACCAAGTCGCTATCGTGTTCAATATATTCTCCAGTTTTAATCCAATGATGATGAATGTCTAATACAATGGGTAGTAAGTCTGCCAACTCTAAGCAGTCATCTAGCCCCCAGCTAATTTCTTCGTTTTCGATAGTAATACAATTACGTGCTTCCGGTGAGAGTTTGGTATAGGTTTTACGTATACCTTCAGGACCTTGTCGTCCACTGATATGCACATTGATTTTGAAATCTTGAAATGTTTTGCCATAGCCCATAAATCTAACCATGTCTGCATGATACTCAAACTCCCGAATACTGTTAGTTACAACTTCTTCCCTGTCACTTGCTAGAACAACAAACTGATCGGGGTGCATACTAAGACGAACATTGTTAGCACGTGCAGTCTCACCTAAGGGTGCAAACATGTCACTGAGAAATTTCTGATTGTCACTTGATTTCCAAAAGTCAAGAAATTCAGGATGAGTATAGAAACTAAGCATGTCGCTAGTTATACGTAGCATACGCAAACTTGGATCAAGAGTACTAACCTTTTTAATTAGATTATGGGTATTAGTGATATTGCGGTGTGCAACTTCTAGTATCTTATCTTCTGCTACAGGCCGAGTTTGGCGACGTGCCCATGCAAGTGTAGTACCACCAGTGTTTAGTCCCTCAACACTTACGATTTCACCCTTGTGGTTAATCTCGGCAAATTTGCAAGCAAAACCAATGCGTTTAATAGTCATATATATTATGTAAAGTATGTGAAGTCTTGAGTATATCACTATGCATATTTAGTGTCAACCGTCAATAATTCCGCTATTGTATAGAGTTTTTTCATATATTTTGAAGGATTTGCTAAAACAGATACTTCTATGTCACCTTTACGCCTAGGACCGTATAAAGTGAAGAATTTCACGTTATTTATGATTTCAAAGATTTGAACCATTTCCCCAACACTATGTCCGACACCATGACCCAAATTCTCTAAACTGTTGCTAGGTTCTTCTATTGCCAACTTAAGGGCATGACAAATCTCATTCACATGAACATAGTCTCGTATGCAAGTTCCATCTAATGTGTTATAGTCTTTACCGAATATAGTGAAGTCTCCCTTTATCGGGGCTTGCATTAGATTATACATCAGACCATCAGGGTTAGTGGGTTTGAATCCATCACTACCTATAACGTTGTAGAATCTAAAAGTTGTGTGTGGAACTTTGTTTACTTGACAAAATTCTCGTATACAATCTTCTGTTGCCCGTTTACTTACACCATAAGCACTTTCACACTTTTCGGCTGCACCTGTACTCGCAAAGATAAAGTTCTTTGTCTTAATATTTTGTAATATGTTTAGTGTACCAAACAGATTAGTCATGTAATAATCTGTGGGTTCTAGTTCACTCTCACCTACATTAACTAATGCGGCCAAATGAATGATAGCATCAAACTCTTCCTTGACCTTTAGTTGACTTTTGATATCAAGATTATAATGTTTCTTAATTTTGAATTGAGGACCTACTATATCTAATCCATAGACTTCATATTCGTCATTTAACATCTTACTTAGATGACTACCAATGTAGCCTGAATTACCCGTGATTAAAACTTTTTTCATGTAAAACTAAATAGGTCAAAACCTATTTCCTCCTCTGTTGGTTTGAATGTTGGAACTTTTGAAAGATATGTGTTCTTGTCTGTATAAACTACATGTAAAAATTTATGTCTATTACCCAACACACTTTCAAAATCTTCCCTTGCTAAATGACTACGATCCAATTCTTTGATGTAGTCACTGTACTTAATTGTTTCGTATGAGTTAATCTTTGCGGCATTTGTATTGCTCTTTTTGGTTACAAAGTTATCTAAGAACTTAATCCAACTCTCCGCTACTAATTCATCAAGTTGATTTACATATTTTAACCCAACTACAGATTCTGGTTCATTGTATAGTCTATTCAGTACTTCGGGTACTTCATCTTGCTTACACTTATAAAAAAGATTTTCGTTGAAGTTATCAGACCAATCTTGTTTGTCTAGTACTACACATGGCATATGACCTAGACATTCTAAAAATGCAAATGGATAATTTTCACGCAAGCTAGGCATGAAAAATACTTTACAACCTTTAATGAAGTCTACTTTTTCTTGACCAGTAATTCCAGCTTTGATTTCGTAGTCAGTTATACCGGCTTCTTCAAATGCTTTGATAAATTTCTTTTCGCCATTTGAGTTAGTCATAACTTTACATGGAAGTTTGGCTTCCTTCATTGCTTTGATATATGATTCAGGGTTTTTACCTTCTTCCCATCGTCCAATGAATAGTACACCTTTACGATTAGTATTTGTATTAGGTTCTAACAACCCACGCTCACTCATTGGCATAGGTAATTTAACACAGTTAGTTGCACCATACTTATTTAATTCATCAATATTCTTTTGACTTTGCGTACCGATAACAATATCAGTGAACTCCATATGCTTGTTAAAAAAATTGTGATAGCTACTTAGAAATACATCACTACCCTGACTCTCGCGGAAAATCATACTATGTAAATGTGTATAAAATACAACCGGAATATATGCATTGATTGTCATTGCATATGCCGCAGTCATTGCTTCTTGTGTGTTGCACACAACCATGTCATAGATATTTGTTTCGAATGCTTTCAATAATGCTTTACGGAAATTTATAATCTTTTCAAAATTTATTGTGTCACTAAATGCAAAGGTAGCAGTATGGTCGCTATATCGTAATGCTTCTTCTGGGTATACAATATTTGCATTGTCAATCACTTTATCAAATGTACCAGTAGGTGCTTTATCTAATATAATATCAACCTTCCAGTTGATACGGTCGCACATCTCAGTAAAACTTTTACAAAAAGAACCAATACCCCCATGGGGTATAAAGTGCTGGTCACTAATCATAAAAGCAATTCGTTTATTATATGTCCGCATTCCATACCTCATCTACTGTGGGTACTGTAACCCAATCTGTCATTTCTGTGGTCTTAACAAAATGACCATTACTATCTTTTCTGCTATAATCAATTATATCAGCTTTTTGTCTATATTGCAATACTTGTTCGGGACCGTCCCACGTAGCTTGTATTAACCAGCGCATTTCAATCATTTTTGTAGTTCCCAAATAATGTGTTCGTCATAACGATGCCAGTGATATTCATATACCACATGAACACTCTGCCCATAATACCTAGCAATGCCTTGATAGGCAAATTGCAACCAAATAATTTTTTTAGTAAGCATACAACGATGTGGCAACCATGCAAACTCTTTTGTCCATATTGCTGTTTTGTGAAATACCCAATCAGCTTCAGTTGATGATTTAGGATTATATCCTAACTTCATTCTATAGTCATTGTAATTACTACCGAACATTACTCTGTTCTACCCCATTTAATTTTAAGCCAAATACGTTCGTGAATATAATAGTCTATACTGAGAAGAATATGTAATGCGGTGGCAAATCCGGTAGCACTGGCAATGTCGCCGGTGAATAACCATGTCCAAAAGATCGTAAATAGCCACGCAGTTAAACGATAGGTAAGCATCCTTACTAATGTGCGTTTTTTAGTTTCCATTAAGTTCCCCATTCGTTTTTAAAGAGTGGCACTTGTAGTCTATCACTATAACGCCAGCCTTTTTGTATTGCAAGTTCAGCAACAGTTCTGTTGTTCATGCTATAAACACTTTCAACACCACCACATGGCATAAGATATACAGGACCTTTAAAGCCTCGTTTACGATATTCGTTTACTGCTTGCTCTGCTTCTTCTGCATCTTCTTTAGAAGCCACAACAAACTTTAAATACGTAAAACCAGTATTATAATATTGTTTAACAATATCAGCACAGATTGCATCTTCCCAATTCTCACCACTGATGCTTAGTTTAGGACTAACACTAAATGTTAGACAATGTAAGAAACGATGTTTCTTCCATTCATTTAAGAAAGTAACTAGTTCTGGTTCCAACAATTGTGTACCATTAGTTTCAAATGTTATTTCTTGTAAGCCACGCATATTGTCATGTGACAACAAGTCTATATAAGCACGTTGCCAGCCTAGTAGTGGTTCACCACCCGTGATAACCAAATGCTCATCTTTCCAACGACCATGAGGAAGTAAATTGGTAATAGTATCAACAATAGTATTGGTGTCGAGAACAGGACTGAGATGTTTGAAGCGCGGATCCCAACTCGCATAGCTATCGCATCCAGTAGATACAAGTGGTAGTGATTTATAAGATTTAAACTTTTCTCCGTCCACCTTAAAACGTTCAACACTTTTTTCTCCTTTAGTCATTCCAAAGCCATCACATTTAAAATTACACCCAAACGTGCGTAAGAACACGCTCGGGACACCCATGTAACGACCTTCACCTTGTATACTGTAAAACAGTTCTGATATTTTAAGTTTGCTCATTTTATATTTACCAATGTCTTATTATGCCTGCAATAATAAAAAAATTTGTGATAACATATATTAACACAATGCAGGTACGTATACAAGCAATACGGTTAGCTTCACTATCCGTATTACCTGCTTTCTCTCCTAAACTTTTAGCCCAAAGTCTCCACATTCTTTTCATTTTTTACCTGTGGATAATAATATGTACAATCACTACGGCGTATGTCCCAACTGCTAGCTAGACCGCCTAGATGTTGTAGTGTCCATCTAGCACGGTCATGCGCTTGCGGCACTGCCATAGGCCAGGGAGTATTGTTGCGGCACTGAATGTACTGCTTGAGATAAACATAACTTTGTTCACGTGCCCACATTTTTAACCTTATGCGAATAAATCTTCATTCCATTCACGATGACCTTCACGGAATGCCATGTTAGCTTGTGTCTCACGTACTTCAACCCGATAGCACCATAAACGTTCTGCTTCACCGTTACCCCACATATCTGGAATATACACTCCATTGACATATTTGTAAAGCATATCGGCTAAACTCTCACAACCAATTCTTGGTAGAATGGTTAACTTAGCCAATTTCTTTTCTTGTAGCATTTTGAATGTATCAAGTTCCGGGTCATCTTGTGCTACTAACAATGTGTGGTCAAATTGATCCTCAAGAATCTTTTTCAATTCTTTTAGTCCACCATAGTCAGCCGCCCAGTTACGAACATCTAAACTATCAGTACCGAAATAGAATCGCATACTGAAACTATATCCATGAATCATATTGCAATGACTATCTGCCCGCCATTGACGATATGCACACGGAAATGCATCGTGATATTCTTTAGTACTTGTGAATTTATATTGTCTTGCTGAATTCCAACGATGTGTTTGAGATTCGTTTTCGTTTAAGTTTGCCATGATTTTCTCCTATGTTAATTATAGCATAGGACGCAGAATTTGTATACCGGGATGAGCCCATAAGGCCGGTTATCTTTATTTACTTTTTTTCTGCTCTGCTTCCAAAATTCTTTTTCGCAAACTACTGCTACTAAAACTATGGTCACGCCCGTTATAGATAATCTTAATATTTCTTCTTTCACAGATTTCCTTACCACTGAAATCTTTGTCTGCATATTCAATACCCAGAATACGCACATCAATAGGTAGTGTTAGTAGAATGTCTGCTAAATCCTTCTCTGTATTATAGATAACAATTTCATCTACTGTGCGTACCGCACTTAAACTGATTTGTCGTTCTACAATACTTTGAATTGGTTCATTCTTTTCTGGTCTATCCCACTGTGCATTGTTTTGCAAGCCAGCAATCAAATAATCACAATGATTCTTTGCTTCACTTAGCATTGCAATATGACCGGCGTGTAATAAGTCAAATTGACTAAAGGTAATACCAATAATCAATCCACGTTCTTTTAGTTCTTTAATCTTATTGAATATCATTCTAACTCCGTCAATTCTTCTACTATTGGATCGGGTTCACCCAAATCACTGAATCCATATGTAACTTCATATTCTTTACCAATGTGACGATAGACATTAGTAAATGTTCGTTGATTGTTACTTGATTCAGTTGGACCAATCAATGCAAAAATCAATAACATGTGTTCACGTTCAACACCTTCAATAACCCTGCGTTTTTTAGTGCCTATCTTTTTAAGAAAGGCAAGTGCTTCTTCTTGGTTTCTGAAAGGTGAACGATTCATTTTGTAAATCTTGGCATGCCAGCACCTGAGCCAGCGTAATGAAAACTATCTAGCATAGGTAATAAACCCGCTAAATCATCAGCAGGATGTCGTTGTATTAGGGGATGACGATCCCCGTCAGTCAGCATGAAGTATAGCTTCTCTGTGCCTTCTTCAATTTGATTTTGAAAAATAAATTCTAAATCTTCTATTGTCATCGCTTTAGTGCCTCCCAAGTTTTTAGTTTTTCTCGTTCATAAACTTCGTGCAGGGCCATGAGCCAATGATACACATAGAATATGACAACTGATGCTACAAGACCCCATATGATCGTTACGGCTGTGTCTGTACGGTCAATGTAAGGTATCAACAGAAATCCCACAGGTACAATATACAATAAGATTCCACAAATAAGTGTAAACATTATGCTCAGGAAAGTTTCCTCTAGTATTAAACGGCGATAGCCCCGTACCCAATCTGATTGGCTGTTTTTAACTCGTCTAAAAATCCATGTTATAAAGTTCATTCTTTAACTCCAAAATGTTGTTTAATCAAATCTGAAGAAAGGAATGGTTCCGCAGTGTCAGCAATCTCGGCACACTTAAGCACAATTAACTCAGCAAACTTTGCCGCATCAAAATGTAAATGACCATCTACTAATACTCCGTTAACACGATGGCTCCAGCATCGTTGTTCTAATGCTTTAATCTTTTCATTCATTTCTGTCTCGCAATTTGATAGAACTCTGCACGTGCCGCCGGGTCAGATTTAAACCCACCACCTAAGCGTGTGGTTACTGTACTACTACCAGTATCCTCAACTCCCCTGGCCGCAACACAATAGTGTTTTGCGTCAATCATAACTGCAACATCTTCTGTGTTCAAAATGTATTGTAGTGTGTGAAAGATTTGTTCAGTTAATCGTTCTTGTATTTGTGGTCGCTTAGAAAAATATTCTACAATACGATTGATTTTACTTAAGCCAAGTACTCTGTCTTTGGGAACATATGCAACAGTAGCAAGCCCATCAATAACAACAAAGTGATGTTCACAATTGCTTTGCACGTTAACGTTACGTTCACATACCATTTCATTGTATTTCATTTTATTGTCAACAGTAGTACATTTAGGGAATGCTTCATAATCAAGTCCCCAAAAGATTTCATTGACATACATCTTGGCAACACGCTTGGGTGTGTCCATTAAGCTATCATCACTTAGGTCTAAACCTAATGTTTCCATGATACCTTTGAAATGACTTTCAATCAATTCAATCTTGCCTACACGGGACATATGACCTGTATAAGTGGTTGGCGTTTCAACACCCATTTTAACTAGATGTTCGTGTACTTGTAATCCTAATTCAGGATCAGTTTTTGTCTTATTATAACTCATTTGATAACCCTCCGTTGTGAGTGTTTTGTTTTGACGTTGTGCGACCTTTGTGTCTCACAAGTATTTATCACAGCATTAAGCCTTAGCTTCTTTTCTTGCAGTTTTCTCGGCAGTAATTTCGCTGCGGCGTGCTTTAACTGCTTTAGCCATTTCTGCTAATGCTTTGCGGGCACGTGTGCCTGCTGATGCATTACCTTTGTCAAACTTTTCGTTCTCCATCAAGTAGTCATCAAAGTGTGTTTTAATATCGTTATGTGCATTCATTTTATTTCCTTTATGTTAAATTATTCTGCTACAGTTTCAGTGGCGTTTTCATACCCACGCTCGTAGTCCTCAGCGTCTGCTTCTGCATTTTCTAAATCAGCATATGGATTAAAAAATTCTTCATTTGCCAATCCTGATGCATAGCCCTGCATATATGGTGCTTCTGCGTATAGTTCTATTTTTACTTTTTTCTTAGCCATTATTTTTCCTCTTTAGTTTTTGTTTCGAAGGGCCATTTAGCAGTTTCTACAAAATTACTATTTGGAGAGGGCCATGTTGTTGGGTCAACTTCAACATAATCAATTGGTTCGTCACCAAAAGGCCATGCCGCTGTTGGATTAAGTGTTTTGAGTGTAACTGATTCTGTTACTTCTGGTTTTGTGATTTCATCACCATTGAATTCTTCACCGGTATCTTCATTAGTCAATACTAATGGACCTTGAAATTCAAACTCAGTATCATCATTACTCCAACCCAATTCTTCTACACCCTCATTGTAATTTTCTTCCCAGGCTTCTTCAAATGCTTCTAAATCTTCTTCGGTACAATTTCTACCTGCTGTTGAATCAGCCCAACATCCATCATCTAAACTATCTAGTTCCCAACACTCATCATTGTCAAGACAACCAAGTTCATATCCATGTTCATTAATCAATTCTGCATCAGTAAGAGGACGCTCATCGGATTGAACATAGAATGTTCCCCAACGATAACCTTCTTCACGGATGATTACCTTATCATCCTTAACCCAAATTTGTCGTTCAATTGCACTTTTCTTATAGTATGTTGATAATTTCCAAGTTGCCATGTTTACTCCTTGTGTTGGCTTTTTGATTTTGATAATTTACTGATTGCGGCATATATCAACATAACAATAACAAATGATATTGTTGTATACCCTAATGCAATTAATATTTCAATAATCATCTTAATATTTACTTTCTCTTGTGTGCTTGCGATAGTCAGTACTCATACGCAACCATTGCTCACCATTGCCCTCCATGATATCACAGATACGGTCAATAGTACCATCATTCCAATCACTAATCATACCTTGCTTTTTATGCGGTGTATGTAGCATATTGAATAACTTGATTGCGGCATCTTCTACACTCCATGGAGTATACAGCCTTGTATAATCATTTGCAAAGGTTTCGGGGAAACTGCGATAAGCAGGATAAAGTACATTGCAACCAAGAGTATCTGCTTCACTGACCGTATTGCTGACCCAATCTTGGAGGGCGCAGTTGAACAAAACTCTTGAGTCATTAAGGAGACTATAGTAGTCATTTTTTTCTAAATCTTCATATACTTTGAGTTTACCATCTCTACGCATTTGATGTGTGCGTTCCATGTAACTACTATTGTTACTACGTAGTGGTGCACCACTTAATACCGCAAACTCTGCACTTCTATTACCGTATCTATTATTGAATTCTTCAATAACATCCATGAAGAAATCAGGTTGCTTTTCTTGATCCCAACGTGCGGTAAATACAATACGAGGTGTACGCTCATTAAATGGCTTTAGTTCGCCAACACGCCCGCGTACTTCTTCTTTACCAAATGCAAGACCTGATATATTATAAATTGGGGCTTCCCAGCCTGCAATCTTCATGTTCATTACCATTTCTTCATTCGTTGCAAGCATACCATCTACGAATGAGTCAACCATCTTTTCATAGTGACCCATAAACTTAGCCATACCCCATACATGAACAAAATCATCAGGATCAATGGACTGAGCAAGACAGCGAACATAAATCCGAGGCCTGTTAACTGTGTCGATTTGTTTAAGAATATAGGGTAAAGATTCAATGCCAGGCTGAAACATATCTTCAAAGTAGATAACATCTTCATTGTTTAGTTCACCGGCTTTCATCATACGAATCAAATTCATTAGTTGCGACATACCAAAGTATGTGCGACCATGTGCATCTAATACTTGACCAGTAACAATCGCTTGGTCGTTACTTAGTGTTTCGCCCGGGACAATAACATAATCAATGCCCCGTTTATCAAAGACAGCACGATTCCACTCTTGTAATTGCAGAGTATATCGTGCTTTATAGGGCTCAAGGCCCATATAATATAGTCTACGCATTATGCCTACGGTCTTCTGCCCAACTGTCTTTAGGCCACTTGTTTGTCAGTTGTTTTTGATGTTGACGGTACACATAGCTACGCATATCGTACAAACTTGCCTCATCATACTTATAGCCAAAGTCAACACAGAATTCTAAATACTTTTCCAAGTCTTCAAAGATTTGATGAACTTTAGGATTAGGTTGAAAAGTTGGTTTTGCCATTATATTACCTCTTAAATTACGACTGTCAAATGTGGTCGTTTTGTGTTATAGTTAATTGAACATCCGTTCTCTCCATCTTCTGAGACTTCGATTTGAATGTCACGGTCTGGGTAGCGAGTTGCAATGACTTCATAGAGGTCATCACTAATCATTTCACAGCTTTTGTTATTCAACTCAAGTATGCCTTGAAATAAACTTTCAAGCCAACGTTTGAATTGAATGAACTCTATGTCCCGATCGTTGTGCGTTACTTGAATGCCAACTCGGAAATGAAATATATGACGATGTGGTGTACTTAAAAAGCTAACATCATATTCGTCACCTGTTGCTAATGCAGGATCATGACCTGCTTGTGGATAGCAATGAATACCTTCACGTTGAAAAGTAACCCAGATAAATCTGTTTGCTATTGTACGAATACGTTCACGTTGTTCTATTAATGCTTGTTCTCTTTGTTCCATTTTAAAAATTCCTTGTTAATGTTGCCCATGTAAGCCATTGATGAAATGTTTTGTAAACTGTTTCTGCTTCATGTTCATCTTGATGAACTTTTACACCGCGAACATAAAAGCCATCAGGTGTAATTTTTAACATTTCATCATTCGTAGACCCGTTGAATATAATTGTATCTTTCATAGAAAGATGTGTGCCACCACTCTCATCATTATTTTGTTGAACTAGATAATCATTCATTATACAAACTCAAACAATTCGTTAAATTTAGTTAATGAATTAACAGTTTTCTTACCACTCATACCTTGACTACCACTTTGCATTTGTTTCCATAGATTACTATGTGCATCAATAACATCATGGCTAGCTTGTCTAGTATTTTGTGCAAATACATCATCAATAACTTGTTTGAATGTTAGTCCGGACAAGTTATGCTTAAGCATTGCAGGAATAACACCTGTTTCATATTTGCGATTTGCTTCCTGAACTGCCAACATATGTTGATAGACATTATGACTTTGTAACAACGTATAACTCAAAGTATCCCAACTTGTTTTAGTTTCTTTACCATGTTGACCAATGAAGCCTTGACCTCGATAACACAAGTCCTTCATTAGTAGTTTATCAGTAATTGGACTATCTGTAAAGACTTTATGGATGCCATCAGCCAAAACTCCGTCACTAAACTTACGGGTATCTGTGGCATAGTTTTTGTTCTCAGCAGTTTTCTCCATACTGTATGACCATTTCTTTTCATGTTCAATGTTATTATTGAAATAAGCCAGACCTTTAGCCGCAGAGAAGAATGGGCTTGCACAATCAAATGTGATTTGTAGTTTGGGGTTGTGATTCTTACGAATAGCTTTCTGAATATCAGTAAACAATACAGCGTACTCAAGTATTGATACACCCAAACAGTGAATCAAGTCATGTTTACCTTCTTGTAACAATCCATCATATATGATATCGACCATTCTACGCAACATTAGATGGACATCTATCTTTGTTTGTCCACCAAATGCCCAACCATTGAAATGATTATCTGGGTAGATGTTTGGGTCGCAGTATTTCTTCATCTCATCATACCATGTATCGCTATCAGTATGAGTACGACCTTGCAATACGTTTAGAAACTTACAACTACCATTACGATTCTTAATAAAGTATTCATTGTTGATATGAGTAGCAACAATAGCATCATCAACATTCCTAATGCCATGCAAACTGTTGCCATTCTTATCTTGAAGACCAAATGTAGTTTCAGATTGACTAGGAATATCTAAACACATACCATAGTCCATGTATGTGTCCATCCAATTCAATACTGCTTTGCGCTTAATCATTGCTTTAGGACAATTAGGATCCTTCCAGTCTGCTGGCCATTGACCTTTAAGGATCTGAAAACCACCAGAGTCACCTAATATGAATGTATCTTCTTCACGTTTGCGAATGATGCTTTCATTATGATCAACTTTGTTCGTATCTAAGTTAGCATGACCAGCAGAATACAATCCCCATTTGTAATAATAAAGACCTTCTTTACTGTTTAAGAAGTTGAGTTTCTCTACATCACCATTAAAGGCCGCAGGGATTCGTGCTAAGTCAAAGTAAGGCTCACCCTCACGTTGCTTGCCTAAGCCAGAGATATAAAAGCTACTGACTGCGGGTAAGAACAATGCCCATTCAGGGCTATGACTATCTGATAAATTAACTTGATCCATAAGGTGCTTGCGCCCAATTAATTGATTGTTCTGATTCTTTTTTAGTGAGAATATGAACCATTTTGATTTGATCCTTCTTCTCATTAATTTGATTTACTAAGTCTTGTATAGCAACATTTTCTTTTGCAAGTTGCTCTAGTTTGTATTCTTCACGCATCTTAGTCTTAGCCCAATCAAGTATTTGTTCAGCATCAGGATTTAATCCAACATTGTATTGACCCATGATAAGTGGTTGCCAGTTAGTACCGTTATATAGTTCTAATTGCTGATTGTTAGTATTATATCGTAATTCCCCAACACTCATGTAACCAGAGTTGTTGACATAGTTACTACCAGGGCCGCCGGTAACTGCAATATACTTACCAGTTTGACTGATATTACCTATCATTTTGTTTTCGCTGGCAATAGATATTGATAAACTGCAAGACCACTGTCAACAATGATTTCAGTTGCACCTTTATCACTGATACGATATTTCTTGTCACCAGGCAAACTAAGAATACTGATAACAGCTTGTACAGGCCATAACCATTTGCTAGTCAATGAGCCACCTACGTTGCTTTGAAAAACAAAATTACCGCTGTGTGTGCTAGGGTCACCAAAATAAATCTTCAAGTCAGTGCCATCAACTTTAGTCATAAAGTTTGGTTCTTCACTGTTTGCACTTGCTTGTTTCTTTAAACGTAAAATATTTGCAACTGCTGGTTCAAACTCTACGTTCCAAGTTGTACCTTTAAATGAAACATTTCCAACTTTGTCTTCAGTCACTGTACGTGGCATCAAACGATAATCATTAATGAATGATTTGTCCAATGTCTCAAAGTGAATACTATCCGGAGTATCAACACCGTCACGCATTACACGTGTCATTGAAATTTTTGATGTATCATCATATTCATCAAAACCCAAAATAGTTTTAAGTTTACCTAGATTAGGCATACCAAACACACCGATGAATTCGGGATGGGGTATTTTGAATGTACCAGTAATGATAACTGTCTTATCTTCTGCCACTGCATTGATAACAGTTGATGTATCAGTGCCTGTCACTTTGATTAGGTCAATGTTTCCTAATGCTGAAGTGTGTTGAATAATGTCTAGTAATGTATCTTTCATTTTATGTCCTTTAAGTTATTTAGGAAGATTATCTGTGTATTATAGTGGAATATTTTACGAATGTCAAACATTAGTTTAACCGAAAGTAAATAAATCACTAAATGTTGAATCAGTATCAATGTTGGTTTTGATATCCCAACTTAATACTCCGAGTAAGTTGTCAATCTTTTCATCAACAAGTGTTTGTTCCATTGCCTTATCATCAAATGGCAATTCTGTAAACCATTTAGGTAGTCGCAGTTCGTCTGTTGGGTAAGCAATGCTTGTAAAGTTCAATGGATTAGATTTCATTTTGCAAACTACTACCTTCATACCATCAACAATTTTTTGACTGTATTGGTCACCATTGACTCTACGTAGATAGTTGTAATTCAATGCCGCACGTACATGACCGGGCATGTTCTCACGACCTTTACTACTGTTTGCTTCTTTCTCACCATACATTGTTAACTTGTTCACTGATTTAGGTGAACCTTTTGTCCAACTATCTTGCTCGGATAATGTTCGCTTGAAGTCTTTGATAGTTTCAATGACTTCATCACGACCTTTACCTTGTTGAATGACCATACTGAGAACACTCATTAAGAATTCTTGTACGTATTTAGGAGTATCAGCACGTTTCAAGTCAAGACCCATAGCTTTGATATCACCTAGTTTACCATCTTTATCTTTACGCTTGCCCTCTTTATCAAAGATATTGATAGCATAGCGTTTCTTTGTAATAAAGATAGCACGATCACCAATCAATTCACGACCTGCTTTAATGATTTCCCCATTCTTGCGTGGTGAGTGAAATGCTTTCTCCATAAATGCAGGGAATGATTCGTTTGCTTGGTCAGCAATACTATCATACAATCCAATACAAGTTTCCTTATTCCAAACTAGTTCACCATTTGCTATTTGCGAATTGAGAATAGGATATGCAGTAAAATAACATGAGTCAGTATCACCATATACGATAGCTTCACCGTCGTGTGCATATTCACCTGCGATTGTTTCATTGATAGTACTCATCATGTGTTTAACAATCTGACGACCACACAATGTAACACTTTGCCCAATGCGTTTATCATAGAAACGACAATGCTCATTCAACAATGCGCCATATGCAGAGTTCAATAAAATCTTACGTACTAACTGACGCTTGTCCCAATAATCACGGTCTTCATCAGTAGTTGATTCTTTTAGTTTCTTCTGCATTGCTTTACGATCCGAGTACCAGCGAGACAATAGTCCTGGAACTACGCCCTCTTTCTCGTATGTAAAGATTGTACCATTTGCACTAAGCATCCAAGGCTTGTGACTGTCAAAGACCATCTTCCATATCTCTGCCGCAGACATTTCTTCACAGCGACCATCTTCATAGTCAACAGTAAGCATAGTGCCACGCTCTTGGTTCATAATAGCAGTATACTCTAACGCACCAAACAAACCTTCCCATAGAATAGCACCACCCACATCATCGTCACCTTCTTTATAACGTTTCTTTTCTTGTGCTAATCTAAGACCCTTGTCTTTCATGTACTGATCGGTTAAAGTTTGTCTGACTTGGGCAACAATAGTCTCGCCCGCCATGTTAACTGCTCGGATGACCGAAGGATAGAGTGAGTTAATATCGACTGCCCCGACGTATTCGTGCATACCTCTTTTCGGCGTAGCAACAAAGGCACCTGCGGCTTGCTGTGTTTCATCTGCATTTATATTTCTCCGTTTTTTATCTGGTACAACTAATCCACGCTCATGCGCCTCATTATAGATAGCCATTTCAATCATTGCCACTGAACCCATAACTGTTGGTAACAGTACTGTGTTTTCATGTGCCAATGCATTAGCCAAATCTAAGAATTTAAGTTTGTTGTGAATCTTAACCAACAACATAGTATCTTGTCTGTTATACTCTAAGAACTTTTGCCAGTCCTTGTTATACAATTGGTCAAGAGTACCTTCGTATTGTGTTTTGTTTTCACCAACTTCCATTTCACCAATAGCATCTAGTTTATAGCTATGGCGACTTTCGTAGTTGTATTTCTTGTAGAGTTGCAAATAGTCCATGTGAATACGACCGATTAAATCATAAGTCTGTTCTGACTTACCAAATCGTTCATACTCTCTTGGCTTGGGTAGTTGACCCATTAAACAGAATTTACGTGTATCGTCTTTACTCATTACACGTGTGACACGATTAACCATATATGGTATGTCGTATCCTTCTGAGTTCCAGCCAGTCAACACATCTGCATCTTCAATCAATTGAAAGAATGTCTCAAACATTTCCGTTTCATTTTTGAAAAGCAATGTATTCTCAAACTTACGTGTAATTTCCCATGCTGTTTCATTACTCATGTGCTTTGGTGCAATACACAATGTTATCAATGTGTCTTGCCAATCCAAATACAATGAAATAGCTGTTACGGGATTGAATGGGTCAGTAGTAGGACTGAAACCTTTTTCTGGATCAAAGTCTACTTCAATGTCAAAGAAACAAGTGTGTAGTTTGGGAGGATCTATACCCAAATAGTTTTCACTTAGACAACGAAACACTACGTTAATGTCACTCTCAAAGAGTTCCTTACCACCGTGTATCCTGCGTTCCTTCTCAAACTCTGTACGCTTGCGAGTACTGAATCTACTTACTGGTTTGCCATAAATGCTACGATGCTTACCCTTGTTATCTGGATAGTAGAAAACATAATTGGCAGGGAACTCTTTGTAATGACGCTTACCGTCAGTACCTCGTTCTACTACATAAATTCTATCTTCATCCCGTGAATGGATGGCATCTACATAACTCAAAGTGTTTTGCCCACAGTTTCCAAAATAGTGTTGAGTTGTTCGTGTTCTTGATTTGATTGTGTTAAACTTGCTTTATGGGCAATTCGTATTGCCTTTTTAAGTACACTAGGTTTAACTTCTAGTTCTTCTGCTATTGCTTTTACTGTATCGGTGAGTCCACCGTTTAATGTATCAATTTCATTCATAACTAGCATACCCTCATTAATGAGTTGTGTTAGTTTGATTTTTTGATCGCCGTTGAATGTTTTAACATCGTTCATGTTTACTCCTTAGTGAAGTAGTTATTATACACTAATTCGCTAAGAAGTCAAACAGTTTACGTAATTGCGGTAACCTTATTGAAAGATTTCTGGGTGATCTTTGCCGTAAATCTTAATGTATTTACCCGCAAGCATATCAGCCATTGCTTCAACAGGGCTACCTGGATAGCTATCGTCGGGTCCAATCATATTCAATTGATCCTGTCTGTGATGTACTAATTCATGGAAGATTGTTCTAAAGATATCTACCATATTACGATTCTCAACATATACCCAAATCTTACCATCACTGGTATGACGACCGGTATGATGACCTTCTTGTGCTTCTTCTGAATTCTTACTGTAAGTGATTACTGGGTATGGTTTTTTAATATGTAGGGTTTTAATACACCATTCAACAAAATTATTAACCTGTTGCATATCTTCATTTGATTCAATACCTTCACTTAATCTATTCTTAATTTTCTTTATCCAAGTATCAGGTGTATGACCATACTTACTAACAAACATGTCATGTAATTTATCACCACTAATTTTATAACGAACACTGATACGTTTCATTAGATTATCAATAGTGCTGTAATCATATTTCTTTAATGAAGGTAATTTATCAGCCAAATCACTTACTGCTGATTCAGCCATTGTTTTCTTCTTCAATGCTTTTACTGGTGACTTACGTACTTTAGGTGCATGTGCTACATTCAATCGTTGTTGTGCAGTATTCATCAATGACAATACTTCTTCATCACTTAATGCATCAGGCATATCTCTACGCCATATTGCAAATTTTTGTTCTTCACTTGCTTGAGGATTCAATAGAATCTCACGCATCGGTGTTGCTCTTGGTCCTTCAATCTTTTGTGCTGGATCGTTAACTTGTTGTCTTGCTATGATTTTTAAACTGTTCAATCCATAATTTTTATAAGGGGACACACCTGACTTATCTGGATTCAATAACCATTGAAATGAGGGTACTTCGGTCTCACCTAAAACTAAAACAACGTTTTTATATTGTTTACCTACATCACTCAATACTTGCCCAAGTGTTTGTCCAAAATTAAATATACCTGCTTGTTTAGGAAATACTTTTTTGTATATTGATAATTTTTCTTCTGGTGTTAATGGATCTTCTTTGCCCATTGTCGCTGAGACAAAAAAGAATGGTGTTGCATTCATTTGTTCTGCTTGCATGATAACTGCTCTTGCCAACAACATATGCCCTTTGTGACCCATACCACGACCCCAACCGACTACGGCTGTGTTTTGTGTTGATTCGTAAAATTCTATGTATCTCATATCTTCTTTGGTGCCCAGTTTTGTTGGTCAATTAACTTTAAGAACTGGCCGGGTAATGGATTATCAAAATTAACTTCAGGATGTGCTTGCACATATCCTTCTGGATTAGTTTGCATTATACCACCGTGTAATCCTAAACTCAATGACTTAATTAATTGCATCTTAGCTCTACTTAGTCCTTCAACTGCACCAAGTACAGTCTGATAACCTTTTTTGTCTGCTAACATGCCTTGTGCTTGACCTTCACTTAGATTAGCTTGTGTCCATTGTGGGAAGTCTCTTACTAATCCATCACCTCTTAGATGATTGTTAAGATATGTATAAAGTATGCCGCTTGGTCTAGATAGACCTTTCTTAGGTGATAGATACGTATCAATAATCTGTGCGTTACCACTAATGAACTGAATCATCTTATCAATATAACTTGTATCAACCCCTGGCATTTCTTCTACGTATGTAGTGCCTTGTACAATAACATCTTTTGTAGATAAACTTTCTGCGTTTGGATAACGTTGTTCATCACTGCTACCTAATGTAGCGTACCATCCAGTGGCTGCTACCATTAACTTTGCATTTAATTGTTCTGGTCTACCTATTCTTTTACCTAATTCACTACTTATTGGAATGTGAAATTTAGTTATGTTTGGCTGAAAATCAAATGTTTGTGTTTTCTTATTAAACACTGGCATTGCACTTTGTCCATCAGGTTTAGTGCCTGGATAGAATAATAACCCGCCTTCTAAAAATCCTTTTTGTGGACTAATCTTTTCAAAATAAGGCCACATCTTTGCAAATTGTGTTGCAAACTGAACTCGTTTCTCGTCATTAGGATCAGCATTACCTGTACCCATTACAAAAGCATAAACATCTTTATAGCTATTCATCACCGTCGGTGCACCGCTACTTGTTTGTGTCTTGCCAGATTTTAAATACGCCCATGCATTCTTTGGTATCATTCTAAAGATACCTTTTTCATCACGACCCCAGTATACAACTGGCATGCCGTCCCATTTCAATTCAATAGAATCATAGTTATCAACCATATGCTTCATACGTTCAGCCGCATGTAGTCCACCACCACTTCCGTTAGTGACTACAAGGTCTTCAATATGTTGGTACTTACGACCAACAGCAGGACCTGCGGCTTCAAGTAATAAATCAGATACTCTCATTTTTTTTCTTGTTTACAAATTGTTCAGCAAGCATTACTAATTCTTGTAATTCTTCTATACTCTCGCAATTCCATCTACGTAGTGCCAATGCTTTGGGAGTAGGTTTACCATTAGGTTTTTTCATGGGACCTTTGTTACCGCCCATTCTAGCACAGAAACTTTTACGACGGTTGGCAGCTTTGCTGCCTTTCTTTAATTTACTTGGCTTAGTTGTTACAGCAGTTTTTAACTTACTACCTGGATTTTCTCTACGATAAGCATTCACCGCCTTTTGACTCATTCCAGAAGTCTTGTCTTTCTTGTTGACTTTATTCCAGTCTTCCGCCACACCTTGATTCACTTTGTTCCAGTTGTCATCAAACCCATATGTTTTTTTCTGCCATTCGTTGGGTGGCTGTCTAGGTTCTAGAATTGCCCTTATTTGGTCTGCTCTGTCATTGAGTTGTTTAATTCGTGCTTTAGCCTGCATTTTTTCTTCTGTTGATTTGCTATTATACTGTAAATCAACCAAACTTTTAATTTCACGATGCAAGTCCACGTACTCTTGTTTAAGTTTGTCTCTTTGTGGATCACCACTTGGCTTCATTGGCGGCATTTCAACGTCTGGAGCACCTGGAAAGCCAGCCTCCGCCACACCTTCGTTGGCAAAGCGAGGATTATGGAAACTACCAACAATGTACCATTGTAAATCATGATCAACATCATTGTGTTCTACACCCATTACGTTAACATTATAACCTTTATCATCAAACCATGTATTTGCATAGCCCACTAAATTCTTCTTGGCTTTTTCGCCGTAGGCATCAATATTAAACCCATCGTTGCTGACATCAAAGTCCTCAAACCAATCATCACCAATGATATCAGCAAGCTCGTCATCGTTATACCAACGTCCTGAGTCACCATCTCCACCACCGGGTATCGCAAATTCATTTAATGAGCCTTCCGCCACACCCTGTTCTTGAACTTTTGGTAGAACTTTTTTTGTATATGTATACTTTGCAATAAATTTACCTTTACCGTCAGAAGTGGTGCGCTCATGCTGGCCATCGTAATCATCTAAGGGCAGGGAGAAGACGTTACCATCCCAGTTAGCACCGTGAATTGATTGACCTAGTAAATGCTTTGCTTGAAATTCTGCCTGGTCACGTGCATCCTGCATGTCCTCTGAATCATACTCACCTGTAAATGTTTGTTCGTTTAGGCCTTCCGCCACACCTTTCTTCTTTTTCTTAGCAATAGCAATCGCAGCCTGTTTCTTACGATTGGCTGCTTCAGCTATAATCTCAGTTATTCTCATTTTAACATCTCCATTGTTCTACGAAACCATTCGGTTACATTAGGTGTGGCTTGTTGCCAACTATGGCCAGCACGTGCCATGTTCATAATTTCTTCTTTGCGTCTTTTGTCAGGTATCTTTGCCATGATAGATTCTACACTACCCAAGTCAGAACCTTTTGCACCTCTACCTAATAAGTATTGAGCAATCATATCCCAATCATCACTTAACATGTCAGCTTTTTTCCCTGCCGCATCACGTTTGTATAATGCTTCATCAGGACTCCATAACATACCTTGTGTGCTAGCAAGTGCATTCATAACTAGTTGTTTGTTTACACCTTTATATGGACTACCTTTTGGAATATCGTGTCTGTGAAACTGTGCTACTTTATGAGCATTCTTTACAACTTTGATATCAGCTTGATAGAACTTATTTCCCATTGGCATTCTAACATGCACAGTTACACCTGCTAACCTAGTTGAAATTCCTTGCTTTTCAAAGTAAGCTGCCAGTGTTTTGCGAGTAGTTGATGAATCTTCTGTTTGGAACTGTTGCATTAATGTAGATAATTCCACCATTGCATCTAAATCATTTGATGGTACAACATTACCGTTCGCATCATAACGAGGCTTCCAGCATGAACCAATAACCTCTAGTTTGACTCCCAAAGGTTCTAGGTATTTTTGTGTAGTGTCGCTTAGTGGTTTTCCGACAACAGACGGGTCAAAGTTAGTCTCAACGTCTGGCCAAATGTTTCCACCTTCTAATAAAATCATATTAAAAATCCTGAGTAATAGTGTATTTATCTCAGAAAGGATATTGCTCACTTTTGAGTCCACGGTAGCGAATCGCTTTCTCAGCCCAGCAGCCGGGCCACACTTTATAACGCAAAGGTCCTAAGGTAGTGTGTTTCTGACTTTCAATAGTCGTAAACTACTGAATATATTAATGTACATCCATCCTATATCAAATTCAAACCATCGGCGACTAAGACGAGGATTCGCGGGTTCCAAATGATGATTATTGTGCAGACATTCACCGCCAATAATAATGCCCCAAGGACTAATGTTTTTACTTTTATCTTTAGTTTCACCATTACGATACCCCCACCAATGTCCGATGCCGTTGATTACTCCGGCAGCCCAGAATGGTATCCATATCATCTGAATTAACCATATTAGTATACCCCAATATCCAAATACTAGCGTGTTGAACAAAAAGAGAATGCCAATGCCAAGTCTGGAGTGAGCACTGTATAAGTTGTGCTCAATCCAATCAGAAGGAGTACCAACACCATATGAATCAACCATATCTTTATCTTTACTTGCGTCATGGTATAGTATCGCTCCTTTAAAAAATACTCTCATAATCCCATATACATGAGGGCTATGTGGATCACCCTCTACGTCACTATGTCTATGGTGTTTGCGATGTATAGCAACCCATTGTTTAGTAACCATACCGGTTGTCAGCCACAACCAGAATCTCATAAAGTGACTTAGTACAGGATGAAATATTAATCCTTTGTGTGCTTGACCTCTGTGTAAGAAAAGTGTGACACAAATGATTGTGATGTGGGTTACTATTAGAGTATATAGAATCATAAATTACATAACATAAATATTGCCTACACAACTTCTTAAAACTTCAGCAAAGTATTCGGTTAAATCATCACCCATACCTTGAGATTCATATTGTCTTGTTTCTTCATCACGAAATTCTGATTTTAGATTAAGGTATTTACTTGGATTTCCCCATGCTTGCCGACCGTAACCTAAGTTAGTCGGTAATGGGTTTAATGTGATTGTTCCTGTACCTAGATACTGTGCAAACAATTCGTACAAGAATTCATATGGTCTTTTAATTTCATTACTGCGACTGCTACGTTGTGTGCCAATAGCATTGAATAATGCATTATATTCTGGTGTTAAATTAAATGACATACCGCTTCGTGCAGGACGACCATATTGGTCTTTTGCTATCTTACCATAGCAACGTTCTAACACTTGATTAACTGTATTAAAGAAATATTGTTCTGCTTCTGGCCATGCACCTGATTTGCTACTTCCACTATTACGATGACCTGCTTGAATAGCATGACCAAATCTATGTGCCATAATCCATGGGGTCATCATTACTTTACTATCACCTTTATTACCAACAAATACAATAGTGATTGCATCTTGATGTCCAGCAATAATCTGTTCGCCTGCATCTCCGAATATAATTTTTACATTTTCTGAATCCATTGGGCCGTATTCACTATAACGACCTGTGCCAGGAATGTTACTAAAAAATAATCTAAAATCATAGGGAGTTTTTTCTAAAAATCGTTGTGTCTTTAATTGATTAGTTGGATGAGGTATTAATCTTTTATCAACACCTCTAAATGGTCCAGGTTTCTCAAAGTCACCCATTGGTGTAAACTGCTTAAGAGCCATTTCATCTGTTGTAATATGATGAATTGATTCAGAGATTGACTGTACATTGTCTTTGCCGTATAACTTGACCAACAATTGTCTTGCTTGACTTTGTGACTCAGCATGAATTATCGTTTTTATTGAAGAACCGTTAACTTTTACGGTTACTTTAAACTTTTTTAGAGGTGATGTGACTTCATTGAGGTGCATGTAATTTATTCACGTTCTTTTTTAAGAATACTGCGAACCATCCAGGCTTTCTTACCATAGAAGTCTTGTAGTTCGGCCATAAAATTAGCAATACCTTGTTGACGTTCTTCTGTAGCAATGTCAAACATTGCAACAACAAGTTCAATCATTTTTTGTATATCAACATAAGTTTCAGTAAACATTAACTCAGCACGTGGTATCAATGTTTGATCTTCTATGATTGATAGTTCGGCATAGCGAGTTAAACTTGCTGGTGCATAGCTACCCAATACCCTGATGTATTCTGCAATCTTATCTACTGTCTCGTATGATTCAGTATACAATGACTCATAGAATGCGTGATATTGTGGGAAATCACTTCCCTCAATATTCCAATGGAAGTTTCGTGACTTCAATGAGAATGCTTCTGTTGAAGCTAATAATATTTTTAAATCGTCTGATAACATTTTATTTCCCAGGTGGGTTTCCTTTATTTTTCCAATAGAATTCAAAAACTTTGTCCATATATTTAATGATATAGTAAGTAGCTACCTAAAATATCTCTACGTGCGGCGCCTAAGTCGCCGTCTAGTCCCGGAACAACAATTACATTGTATTTTAGTTTACTGCCCTCAGGCATATCCATCATTTCATCATATGTTAATACTGATTTAGGATCAACATCATATTGTTTACCAATCACTTCTTTCATTTTTTGCTGTGCAGTTGGATCTTGATTTTGTAGTTTTTCTAAACCAATCCCAGTTGATTTTTCATCTTTGAATAATTCGCCAGGAACAACGATACTATGTTTAACTTTCTTATAATCAATTTGTTTAGTTTCATCTGGTTTAGCACCGTCACTAAAGTTAATTAAGAAGTTTGGTGGCATCATTGGGTCTTGTGCAACCTTAGCAATTTTTGTATAAGCATAGATAGTTGCATCAGGAACAGCATGTGCAACTTCAAATGCCAAGTGTAAGTATGCATCAACAAAGAAGTCACCCGAATCGTGCCAACGTAAATATGCCTTAACACCCGGCTTGACTAATTTTTTGAATTCAGCAATTACTTGTTGTTTGAATCCTTCAGGATCATTATACCAATAATTTAATACTCTTGCTTGACTTTCTGAACTTGCGGCATACTGTACATATCCACCGCGTGTCGCATAACAATAATCTTTACATTTACCTGCGCCCGGACATGTATTGATACGAATAAATGTTTTTGTCTTTTCATCCACTACCAATCCAGCAATAGCAGGAATACCAATGTTTGCCATTTGCACTGAGTCACCGGAACTCTTTACCATTTTAGCATTTACTTTTAAAAGTCTATCTGGTCGGCGTGTGATACTTGCTGCCAATCCATCTAAATCATAAATGATTTCACCTTCTTCATTAAGAATAGGAACTGAACCTTTATGCACTGATGGATTTGATGCTTTTGCGCCAGTAGTGGTAAATGCTTTTGCTTTTAACTTTTGTGGTAATACGCCCTTCTCAAGTGCGTATTGTACTTCTGCACTATTCTTAATAGCCTCATCAACGGCTAACTTTTCCATTAAGCGACCTAATATTGAATATGCTTTAGTTTTCTTTGCCTTATCAGTAGCTGTTGGAAATTTTTCTTCAATAAATGCATTAGCTTGTGCAGTTAATTCACCAATTCTTTCTTGAGGAATATAGATAGGTTCAGTTGTTACACGTTTTTCTAATGTTCTACCTGGATCATCAGGAGCCTTATATTCATAATAGATAACAAAACTATTTTTGTGATGAACCATTTTAGCAACATCATCTGGATTAAGTATTTTACTATAGCCACTTCTTGATGGGTCTAATTGTGTAGGTTGTTGTTTTGGTTGATCAGAATAATTTGCTTTGATTGAAGGACTAAATCTTACCGGTTGTTGTTTAGGTTCTTCAGATGGTGCAGTATCTAATTCCTCTTCAACAGTTTCTACTTTACTAGTTTTTACAAATTGGTCTAGTGTTTGTACTAGCATGCCGCGCACCATTTTGCCTTGTGCGCTTTCTAATAGAATATCTTTAATTTTCATTTTGCTGACTTTCTTAATGCGTCTGCTGTTGGTGCGCCCTTGCTGCCTGGCTTACGCATGTGTTCACCACTACCTGCAGCAATACGTTTTCTTTTGGCAGCTATATTAGCCCATAGTCCTGGCTTTTCTTCTGCTACAGTTTTAGTTAATCCTGGCACTTCATTTTGTAGAACACTCATTGCTCGTTGTAGACTTCCATAAGAATCAATGTGTTTACCATTGGCGTGAATCATAAAATCATCTCCAGATTGGATGATTTCATACTTACCACCGTTGTCTCCTGTACCAGAGAATACAACTTGTCCGCCCATGCCTTTCTTCTTAGCACTTGTTGATTCGGATCTGATCGCATCAGGACTCTCTCTCTCTTGATCTTGTTGATGTAATCGTTGCATGTTGTCTAAAAAATATTTTGCTTTTTCATCTGTATCGAATTGAAATTTTTCACCATTCGGTCCTTTTACTCCTCTTGGCTGCTTCTGATGTGATGGAATAATCGTATCACCTGATTGATCTTGGGGAAGTGTTGATCCTGGTTGTATAGGATTATCAAATGCATTTCTCATTGTATCATATGCTGGATCTGATTGACGCATATGTAAATCTTTTACTTTTGTGTGTATATCAGTACCTGGTTGTATTGGTTTACCTTGATGGTAATAATCCCAATCTTCAAATGAGTTTGGATCCTGGTTAGGTCTTGCTGATATCTTTCCTGATAGTGGTACAGCTTGTTCTTCTGTCACATCTTTTTTCTGTGTTAGCGTTTCGGTTTCTCTACGTGCCTTATCGCTTAGATTTGTTACCCGACCGCGGCCGTCTTTAACTTTTTTGACCTTGCGCCAATCAGATTCATCTCTCCAGCTCGTAACTTCACCTTTTTCATTTTTAGTTTCAGTGCGTTCTTCTGATAAACTTAACTTACCCATTAACGATTCAAGAATTTGTTCATACTCATCAACCATACGTGATACTGTAGATTCGTTTGTTTTATCTGTCATAGCTTTCACCTGTCTAGCAACCTCGTCAGCATCCGGCGTGTCAGTGTCTGGCGATGCGGAATCTTTACCGTTAGTAGTATCATCTGACTTTTCTATTTTTGGTGGTGCAGTATCTTTTCCGTTAGTAACTTCATTATCTGGCTTTTTTATTTCTACTGGTGGTGTCTTGGGCTTGGTATAATCGTCAACCTGTCGTTGAACCTCGTCCTGGTTTGGAGGTGCTGGAAAAAATTCATTATAAGCAGAACCCACTGCATCCACCCCATCGTCCCATTTCTTTTTTATCTCCGGTGCATAATTATATATTAATGCCCCGAGACCGGCACCTGTGCCCAATTTGGTCCCTGTGCCAATTGCGTTTTTTCCGAAATCAACTACATGTTCCCAGCCTTGAGGAGCATTTTTTCTTCTCAAGGCCTGTATGGCAGCCGAGTCTTCCGGGCTAAGTACGCCTGCTGTTGGTTGTGGTTTATCTACTGGTGCTGCTTGAGCTGCCGGTGCTGATTGTTGTGCCCTATATGCTTGAGCTTCTCTGCTACCTCCCGGACCTACATTAGTATTTGTAATTTTGGGATTGACAGGAACGTTAAGAGGTTTTCCGTCGGGTCCAAGTATCGGTGACTGTCTGGTATCAACTGGAGCAGGTTTTGGAGGTGTCACTTTAGTTGCCGCTGTTGTTCCGGTCGGTGCAGGCGGAACTTGTACAGCTGGAGGTGTAAATCCGGGTTCTACTCTTTGATCTAATCTTTTAAGATTGTCAACTTCTCTTTCAGCAGGTTTGACTAAATTTTTTAACTTCCCAGCTCCTGCTTTAACAGCATCCCAGACCAATCCTCGGAGTCCCCCGGCTTCACTTAAATTATGTAAATCTTGTTCTTCCAACCATCTAAGAAATCCTTGCTCATCTAGTATTTCTAGATCCTCGGGAATTAAGTTACCTTGCTGACCATAATAATCTGACATTGATTGTCCAACTTCTTTGGCCAAGTTACCCCATCCACCTTTTTCTTGAGCATAATCCCGTAATTGATTTACTGCATCTGCACCCAATGATACTCCCTGACCTCCCGGTATTAAACCAGCAATGCCTGCTAATGTACCGATCGCCGCACCAGTATAATCACCGTCTTTTGCTCTTATACCAGCATCAACGAATCCAAATCCGGGTACAAGTTTTTTACCTGCTCGTTTAGCAGCACTGCTAACATCAAACTCTAATAATTCAGTAATTTTACTGCCACCTTCTAATGGTGGTAAATCAAATGGTCTACTCGGAAGTTGTTTTACCTCAGACAATAAGTAAGTAAGAATATATTCATAGTCTCTTGCATATTTTTGACTAATATCTTCATTCATTGTATCATCATTACTTGAGGCCACTTGAGTTCCTTTATTGAATTTCTTTATGTAATTTCTTGTTTCTCTTGGTAACAAATCTTTCCAATCTTTACCGGTTTTTTCAGCTTTTGCTATTTTACTATCTACTCTGCCAGGACCGGCGTTATATGCGGCTGAAGCCTTTTCCTTATCCCCATTATATTTTTTCATCATTGCATCAAAATAATCTCTTCCAACTCTGTTTGATTCTTCAGGACTATTATTTTTAGCTGGAACTACTCCAAATCCTGGATCTCTGTTTGTATCTTTCATAACCTGCATTGCAAACTGTGCACCTTTAGGAGAAACAACTGGAGTGCCGTCATCTTTATAATCTTTATTACCGCTTTCTATTCCAGCAATAACTTTGTGGTCAGGAGAAAGATTAGGTGATGCAGAAGATGCTTTACTTGTCGTTGATTTCTGAGGTTTAGCTGGTGGAGTATCATCTTTACCACCAGGTGCTGACTTAAGTCTTTTAACTATTTCATCCGGTGATAGTCCTGCACGTTGACCAATATCATGTGCTGGATCAACTGGAGGTTTATCTTTTCCAGGTACTATAGTAAAAGACCTAGGTTTCTTAACCCAGCCTTTAAACTCATCCCATGCATTGCCCATATTTTCTTTATCTTTTTCCCATTGTGCATCTTGTGCGGCTTGACTATGAATATCAGGCTCTTTATTCTTTGGGATACTATTAAGACGCTTGGTCTCAGCACTAGACTGATTTGGCGGGAGTGCTGGCATCTTTTCTAATTGTTCTTTATCGCCTGGTTTATTAAAGTTATGTAATTGCCCCTTTTCATTGCGCCACTTACCGTCATCACCTTTTGTTAAATTCACATCCAATGGCCAATTTGGTGCTTTTGGATCTTTGATTTTAGCTGTGATTGATGTTCCCGGAGGATGTATCGTGTTAGATGAAGATGTTGATACTTCTGGTTTATAATCATATACTGAATCAGGATATCGTGGAAGCGCAACATCTGGTCGTGTGCCTCTACTATTTCCTTTTTCTAAATCTCTTGGGTCTGGTTGTACAACAGGCGTGGCCATTCGTTTATTAACACCACCTACATACATTGCTGGTTTAGTTAAACTAGATGAATCTCCAGTAGATGTTTTCTCAGTAGATGATCCAGGTTCTCCGTATTGTGGATACACTGTTGTTCTTAATCTTTGTGCAATACCACTAAGTGTATCACCTTTATTCACATAATAACTGTCACCGTTAGGTAAAGTAATTGACTTGTCAGCTTGTAATTTTCTAGGATCAGTAATGTTATTTAATTTTGCTATTTCTTGCCAGCTACCTGGTTTAGGATTATCATCAGTGTCAGATTCTCTTGCCATGATTTCACGTGACTTTGGTTTATTACCTATATCGCGGTCTTTTGCTCTGTTGAATAAATCTTCTCGTTTTTTCTTTGCTTGTAGTTGTTCTTCGCTTAAGTCATCTTCATTGATAGCACCCTCACCAACAATACCTGCTTTTCTGCTATTAGCAAATCCACCTGCATTTTTGATACCTTGAAATATACTCTTTTTACCTTTACGCTGTTCGCCCGTTCTCGTAGCTATAGTACCTGCAGTTGTGCTTGCGCTAGATCCTGTGTCAGACTCTAACATTTCATCACTGCGGCCAAACTTAGGTCCAGGAACTGATGCGCTTGGTGCAGAAGAAGGTGTAAGATTTTCTTGTAAATGACTTATTTTCATAGTAAATTCCGTATATCTTATATTTATCACAAATCCATAAGTTTAAAATTTGTGAGGATATCCTAGGAAAGATAAGTATTATCTATGACTACGACACTAACCCCCCATCAACATTTTCCTAGTACAATCTATTCTGTAGATAAACCGGAATTCTTAGACATGGTTACACTAATTTCAATGCAATATCTGTTTGAAAGAAAGAAGTCTGAAGTAAACCCGATATACCCGGTACAGACTGAAAGTATCTTCCATGAAGAAATGATTAGTGATTTTACTGCTTTTATAGCACAAAGTGCTTGGACTATCTTAGATAATCAAGGTCATGCTATGAGTGACAAGGAAACATATTTTACAGAAATGTGGGCACAAGAACATCATTATATGCAAGGCCATGAAGAACATGTTCACGGTGATGGGAATCAAATTACTGGATTCTATTTTATTGATACACCTAAGGATAGTTGTAAAGTTGCTATTCACGACCCAAGACAAGGTCGTAGATTGGTTAATTTACGTGAAGCCAATTTAAATAAAATAACTGATTCTAGTGAAACAATATTGTTTGTTCCTCAACCGGGAAGAATGTACTTTATTAACAGTTGGTTACCGCATAGCGTTACTCGTAATCCTAGTAAAGACCCAACACGATTAGTTCACTTTAATCTTGGTGTTAGACCTAGCACTAAGCCAGTAAAAGCGGGCCCTATTATTATATGAACAAGTATCATATAAGATTCAACAAGTCTAGGGGACAACCCGGCCGTGGTTCGGTGGATCACGCATGGCGTGTGTTTGAGAATGGGGTAGAATATCTCGTTAAACATGTAAAGATTAACGTACCTGTACAGGATGAAGTTACTGGTAACGGTGCAGGCGGAGACGATTGGAACTTTGCGTGTGAGGGATATATGACCGTAGACAAAGAATCATCTACGGTCATTATAAGTTCAACTAAAGATTAAACTGGGGTAGCGTGACCAACCCAGTCCTGAACGCCTTCGTGGTCGTTGCTACTTAGACGTTTAGCGTACTTGTCAGCATTTTTTTGTGCTAATACTTGAGTCTCAAACTCTGCTGGACTAGGGTGCTTATTAGTTTTAGTATTAGATACAGTCATACCTGCATTGTTATTTGCTTTAGCTGATGTAGCTGTGATGTTATATTGTGCCATTTTTATTTCCTTTTATATATTTAAATTATGCTGTAACAGTGATTAATTCACCTGTTGTTGGGTTCCAGTATACCGGAGTAAATCCACTCGGTGCAGTTCCACCTGATACCTGTCTTAATGATTGAATTACTGTTGTACCAGTACCTTGACTTCGTAATTCGCTTCCTGTTGCATTGATTACGATACTATTAGGTGATTGAGAATATCTTGCGGCATATGCACCAATAGCAATAGCATTCGTACCTTGACGACCATCAACATTGAACTGATTACCGGAAATCACTGATCCGTTATTGGGTGTTCCTGCTAATGTTAATGTATTTCCACTAATAGATAATATTAACATATTGTTATACCCGTTATTAGTAAGTACCATGCCTGGGCGCACCGAACTAAAATCAAATGCATTAGTTAATGTTATTGTACTGTCTGAACCGTCGTTAGTTCCAACATAAGCACCGTCATGCTCAACAGTATAAAATACATCTGCTTCGGCTGCGTATGTACCAATTGCAATAGCGTTTGTTTGTTGATTACATCTAGCTGTACGATACCCAATAGCTATACCGTATTCACCTTGAGAGTTTCGACCTGCTGATACACCTATACCAACAGCACCGTGACCTTGATTACAATTTCCTGTAGCATAACCTATCGCTACAGCGTGATCACCTTGATCACAATTACCTGCAATATCTCCTACAGCCACAGCACCAAAACCTTGACAACAATTACCTGCACAATGACCTATAGCAATAGCACAATCTCCCTGAGAACAATAACCTGCATTTTTACCAATTGCAATAGCATAAGTCCCTTGGTCACAATAACCTGCGTCATTACCTATTGCAATTGCATAATCTGATTGACCACTTTCGCAACAGCAGCCATATCCTGCACATTGACCAATTGCAATAGCGTTAGATCCTTGACAGTAATGTCCTGCACATTGACCAATAGCAATAGCATTGCATCCTTGACAGCACTCACCCGCACAAGAACCTATAGCAACTGCATAAGATCCTTGACAGCATTGTCCTGCACAATTTCCAATAGCAACTGCATTAGATCCTTGACAGTATTCTCCTGCTTGATCGCCGATAGCAACTGCACAACATCCTTGACAACAATTACCTGCACAATTTCCAATACCAACTGAGCAACATGCGCTACTACAACTACCTGCACCATCACCTATATATACTGAACCGTTGTTTGTGACTGCACCACCAGCATAGTCTAAACTATTCCAGTTGTCAACACCGTTACCAATTTTGAATTTACCGGTATCTGTTTCAAATCCGGGTTCTCCGGATGATAGTACAACTGAACTGTTGTTAGACCAATTGATTGCTGTATCTCGTCTTAATTGTATTTTACTTGCCATTTAATGTCTCCATTTGTTATATTTATAGTTTTTCTCAACAACTTGCGGTTTCCCACTGAGTTATTATACCATTTTTAGTATGTTTCATATTATGCTATCTTTATTCCAAACACAGCCCAGTTAAAGCCATCGCTCCAAACATCCCAATAACTTGTAGTAGCCTGTACTAGAACTACTGTGCTTGTAGTGGTGCCACTTGGACCAAAGAAGGCTCCAGCCGGAGTGCTTAGAGTGATATTACTGGCAGTATTTTGCCAAAATCTATAACCAATGCCTGCATTAGCGGCTTGAGTCGGATTGGGTAATGTAACTGTGTATGGTCCACCGGTGCACTGAATAAAGCCACTGGCATCTGCCACTGTCAATGTAGTGGTTGTAGTAAGCACTCTTGCACTCTTGCGTATGCCACCAGTAACAGTCAAGTTGCCACCAACTGTGACATTGCCACTGGCACTAATTGTAGATACCGCACTTAAACTTGCTGTAGGATTCAGTTGAACAATACTCATTCTAGCAAATCCGCCGCCTCTTAATTGAGCAGTTAATCCGCCTGTGCCACCAGTGACTCTTAATTTAACATCTTGATTTGCTACGGGTGTGTATACTACATCAAGAGTAGGATTGTTAGTTTCATTGAATCCTGAATTATAAGGTAAAGTCACTGTCTGAGAACCAATTCGTGCGTTTGTAGTACCGTCAACTAGTTCTACTAGTAGATATCCGTTGGCACTGTACTCTTGCATTGCTAGTTCAGCTAAAATGTGATATGTTTTTCCTGCTGTAAGAGAAAATTTGCCTGCGCTATATGCGATACCCGAACTACCATTGTTTACATCCCAAGTAAGGTCTGTTCCACTTGCGGCTACATTTACCGCCGCAGATGTTGTCATATTGATGTAGTCAGGATTAACAGCACCAGTAGCAGTTAAAGTTTGACCGTTGACTATGATACTAGTTGCGCTGATATTATTAGCGGTAATGTCCTGTGTAGTAGTGATATTACCGGTTAATGATAAATCATCATTAGTTGATATTGTTAATTTGTAATCTGATAAATTTGACATTTCCTATTCCTTATTTTATCAATAAACTCTCCAAGTTGTTCCATTATAGAACAACCCAAAACTTTGGTCGTTGACATTAACTGTCATATTACTTGCTGAACCCATAATTGTTTGACTGTTTCTAGCAATTATGAAATTATTAGTTGACGTTGTACCACTTGCATCTGCAAAATAAATTGCATCACCTGTTGCTGGGCTTGCTGGTAATGTTGCAGTTACTACTCCTGTTGTTGTATCAAAACCATATCTAGAACCTGCTGTTGCATTGAAGTCTGTTGTTTGAACACTGAACGCAGGTTCAGCTAATATAGTTGGTTTGTTGGTCAAGTCAGTATAGTCACCACTGAACAATACACTAGTACCTGTACTATCTAAAATGTTGCCACCAACTGGTAATGTTAAGTTACCAGTTTTGCCAAATGTCCATTGATTTGTGCCAGTGTATAAAGATATTGCACCGGGTGATGCTACAGCATTACCGCTGTGAATTTGAACATCACTACCATGATAAGGTCTTGAGGAATTTCCACCTCTTATAACAAGAGTACCGCCTATCTCTCCCCAACTTGGGTTACCTATATCAGAACCAGCATCACCTGCAGTGATTGTTAGATTACCACCTGCCCCAGCATTAACACCGGTAGCCGCAATGCCGCCATCACCTGCACTGATTGTTAACAAAGAGCCGGCACCACCGACAGCCACTGGACTTGCCACAGCGGGTGAGCCGTTAGTTGCTTGTACATTGCTAGTGATTACACTACTAAATGTAACATTGTTAGTTGTATTCAAGTCTTGATTGAATATATTTGTGATAGTTGTTAAATAACCTGCACTCGTCCAAGGCGTGCCTGTTACGAACCCACTAACATCAGGTATATCACTTGTTAATGCAAATCCACTAACATCAGGTATTACCGGCGGAGTATATGTAAATACACCAGTTGAATTGGCATATGAAATATTACCACCACCAGTTGGTGTACCATCAGTACCAATACTTAAATCTGTTAATGCTATACCGCCACCCGCGCCACCGCCTAATACACTAGTACCAGTACTGTCTACAATATCACCGCCTGCAGGTAATTTTAAGTCACCATCATTGCCAAAAAGCCAGCTGTGTACAGTGGTTGCGTTATTACCTACAGCAATCAATATATTACCTTCGCCACCACTTGGGTAATTCATTGCTATTGTTGCAACACTATCGGGTGCGCTTATATTTGCTGTCCAACCCATTAGTACAACGGAGTTAGCACCTTCTCCTACAATTTCTAGACCATCGTCATATTGAAATATCCTTGAACCACTACCAGCTCCTGTGCCAATCACTAAATTACTTGGTGTAGTTAAGTTACCATCTGTGCCAAATGTCCATTGTGCTGAGTTTCCATTGGCATCATCAGTACCGATTACGACATTGCCGGTATTAGCCAGTTTTACATACTTGTCGTCATCACCAAAGTATTGGTCAAAATAAGCGTTGTTGCCTGTATCAAGGTGAATGTGTGTGGCAACATCACCTCCACGCACTCTTAAATATTGTACTGCACTATTAGCAATACTAGCATTTCCAGGGGCCAAATACAATCCGGTACTGCCAAATTCATCGCCTGTGCCAATAACAATATTATCGTCAAATGTAATATTGCCTGTGTTAGCATTACCACCACCGCCGATTGATACTTGTGTACCGTTAGCATAGTTAACTGCAAAAGCATTGCCTGGTAGTGTTAAGTTGCCATCGTCGCCAAAGGTCCAAACATTACTACCCACTGTTAGGTTCATTGTTTCCAATATCTCTGTAGTACCAACCGGCGCAGGCAACGAACCGGCAACAGTTCCCCAAGTTATAAGGTCTGTTGAGTCATAGTAAGTAGCAGTATTAGACCTAAGTCTCCAAATACCAACAACCAGTTCCATAGTTGGACCACTCGGTAATGCTTGATATAATGTGTCACTGACTTTGGTAAAAACCAAAGTTCCAGTCCAGGCTGAGATAGCAGTTAACTGGTCTAATGTAACAGTAACAATATTTGTTGCTTCACTTATAGTAGTACCTTGTGGCAGTGTTAAATTGCCATTGCTGCCAAATTGCCATTCATAGGTTCCGTCTGTGCTTATTACTATATTACCGGTGTCGCCAGCTTCTAATTTAAGATACTTGTTATCATTGCCGAAGAATTGGTCATATATTGTGTTGTTGCCTGTGTCCAAATGAATGTGACCACTGTCATCTCCACCACGCACTCTGAGATATTGTAGATTAGCTGTGCTGTTAGCGCCCGGAGACAAATATAATCCGCTACCACCACCATCAATGTCGCCGGTACCTACTATAACTTGGTCACTGAATGTAACATTACCTGTACTAGAACCACTATAAGATAAGCTAGTCCAAGTGTTTGTCCCATCACCAATCTTGATTTGATTATTATCGTAGTTTAATCCTAGTTCTCCGTCAGCTAATACTGGGTCAGCATCAACCCAGTTTTCTTCACTGTCTCGTCTTATTTGTATTCTATTTGCCATTATGATTGGCCTCCGTCTAATATTTTATCAAATTGTGTTATGGTTGCACCACCATCATTGCCGTCATATATATCTTGTGATAGAATGCCACGTAAGAAACTTCCGCCACCATCAACAAATGCCATATCAATTTCAAAAACTACACTTGCACTACCGCCATCTAGGTTCAGATTAGTTAATGGTCTGTTTCTGTATGCAGTAGTTTGTAATGTGTTGTCCGGAAACTGTACTTCTCCGTTGTCTTTGAATGCCCAGGTCTTGTCACCGGCGATACCTTTAGAACGAATACTTACCTGAGCATTACCAGTTCTATCAGTGTATAACTGTGCATTAGCAACGTTAGAATAAATTACACCATTTCCTGTACTATCATTTGGTAAGTTAAATGTACCACCACTAAAACTCCAAACTACAGTATCACCACTGTTATGTACCTTTACACCATCACCGTCAACCTCAACTTTAGAGGTATAAGGATGAGGTCCGTTGATATCACTAACAAATTCAATACTAGTCGAACCGTATTCATTGTTTGAAGTGCGTAATCTCAATGATGTATTATCAGGAGTTGAGACAACAGTATTGCCTGGCATTGATAAATTACCATCATCACCGAATGTCCAGGTATTTTCTGTGCCATCATCTGTTTCAATATACGCACCATTACTATCAACCCAGATAAAATTATTAAGTGCATTGTCGGCTAACATAGCCTGTCCATTTGCAGTCGCTGTTATTTGTCCATTTTCAAATGTTTCACCACCTGGGAATGTTAGCGCACCGTTTGTGTCAAAGGTCCATTGCTTATTATTTGTATCAGTTCCGATAACTACATTACCACCGTTCTTTTCAATTTTAACATACTGGTCATCATCACCTAAATATATGTCAGTGATTGAAGGATCACCTGCTATTAAGTGAATATGATGGTCTTCAGTACTACCGGTAGTTGACAGTGTAAGTGTGTTATCAACACTAGTAATAGTAAACCCTGATGCATTGCTAATGGTGACAGTGAAAGTTGTCATAGTACTTGATACTGGTATAGTCCAACTTATTGGTTTAGAAACTTCATTAGTAAATGTCAATGTGCCTGTTAACGCTCTACCTAATTGTACACTAGTAGCTCCAGTAAATGTATAATCTAATGTTCCAGTAACTTGGGCACTGCCATAATCAGGAGTTACAGTTAGAGTTATAGTATCACCGTCAGTAAATCCACCTGGATGATCGGAAACAATTCCTTGAACCCCTGTTAAGCGAACTACTAAACCCTGTCCAGCTAATGCATTCGGTGGTGTGATGGTTGTTGAGTTGGCTGTTTCACTTAAGATAGTACCTTGTGGTAACACTAAGTTACCATTATCAGTAAACGTAAATTCTACTGCAGGACTTGCTGAAGGGGAAAACCCAATCTTAACATTACCATTTGTACTAGCCATTGTAGTATCACTGAATGTAATATTGCCGGTGTTCGCTCCACCGCCTCCACCTAAGGACACTTGAGTACCATTAGCATAGTTAACACTAAATGTATTAGCCGGTAATGTTAAGTTACCATCTGCGCCAAACAACCACTTACTATTTTCCGGCCATATAGCTATATTTCCACTATCAGTACTAATACTCATTTCACCAAGTGTGTCATTTATTACTATAGCAAATTCAACATTTGACGTTTCTGGAAATAATAATGATCCAGTGTTATGAAATGTCCAAGTTCCCTCATTGTTTTCTACAAATACATTACCTTCTTGTAGGTAAATATAAGTAGAACCATTGGTTGAATCTAAGTTTTCTAATTGAACATATCCAGTCGTTGACGTAATATTAATAAAATTGCCAGTAGATCCAATTTCGTTGCCACTAAATGTAATATTGCCTGTGTTTGCGCCACTAACACCCAATACACTATTACCTGTACTATCTAAGATGTCACCACCAGCTGGTAACATTAAATTACCACTATTAGCAAAAGTCCAAACATTTCCGTCGGCTTCTATTTTTACATTACCTTCGTCTAACCAAACATATGTATCACCATTGATATGTTTATTTTCTAACTGAGTTAATCCATCAGCTCCATTAGTAGTAATGATAACCACATTGCTAGTAGATGATAAATTATTTCCATTAAAAGTTAGATTACCTAAATTAACTTCGGCAGGCAAACTAGCAAAAATACCATTACCATAAAATACCTGAGAACTACTGCCACTAATATTGATATTAGAAATATTACCTAGTGTTGGTTTATTTTGAATAAATGCTTTACTGGCTACATTTGTTTCAGTCCAATCACTGTTGATTTGTGCATCCGGTATAGTGGGTCTACCAGTTAAATTAGCCCACGTAATGTTTGCAAGTTTATTATCTACATAAGTAACGTTTGCTTTATTTGCTAAAATATTTGTAATATCAGTTGCGTAATTTGCGTTATTACCTAAAGCAGTTGCAAGTTCATTTAATGTATTCAATGCTGCCGGTGAACTATCTACTAGATTAGCAATAGCATTTCCAACATAACTTTGAGTAGCAATATTTGATGGGACATCAACTAAATTCGTATAGCTAGGATGTGCCCATTGCTGACTAATGCCATTGGTCATTAAGAATTTACCACTATTACCTACATCTGATGGGAATGCACTTGCCCAAGTAATAACACCACTACCATTTGTTTTTAATACATCTCTATTGTTTCCACCTAATATAGTTAGATAATTGATAGAACCTAAATTTGCACGATTTGCATTAAGCTGGTTAACGTCTAATGTTCCAGTAGTCAATGTATCTGAATTCGGCTCATATAACAATCCAGGATCACCTGTATAAGAACCATCTTCATTAAATTGAACTTGTCCATCACGTCCTCTAGGACCTCGGGTGATATAAATGTTATTAACCGTATTGGTTAAAGGTGTTGACGGTGTTGAGGTAGTAAACGTTGAGTTAGCATCTACAAATCCAAGACCTAAATCTTCTTTAGGTACAACAGGAGGACTAAGTCCTGGGTCTTGAGTTATATCTACTTGTTGCGGTTTTATCCAAATTTTTGACATTTAATCTTCCTTCTTATTCTTATGGTCTAAGTAACGGTGGGATACCCGCACGACTTATTTTACTTCCTAATTTCTTAGCATTTTGTTGCATTGTAAATGGTGTGATATCTGCGGTTAATGCAGTCATCCATCGTCTATCATTCTTTTCATTTGGGCTTGGGATGTACCCGCTGGACTCAGGTAAACTTAATCGTTGACTGTGTAGTAATTGTAATTTCTCATATAATTTCTTAATTATACCTTTATTACGCAATGCTTTAAATGCAATATTTTCTGGGCCAAACTCACCATTATAATCTAATCCAATTCTTCTATATTTCTTAACAGTATTAATTAATCTATTAATCTTTTCTGGATCATCAGACTTTAATGCATATCCTGCTAACTTGTATAACTTGCGATATTTCAATTTAGTAGCAACTTGGTCAAAGTCTGCTTTGCGTTTTCTAGGTAGCTTTAACCATTTATCATTCATTACTGAGTACTCACCAAGACTAATAACAGGTTCATTACTATCCTGTACATATAATTCTACTTCATACCCATCAATCAATATGTCGTGGTTATCATTATATACAGTCTTTTTAGCGTCAAACAGTTCACGGTAAACATCATCTTCGTTGAACTGAGTCATATCAACCAATAGATGTAAATCAATATCACTTAGATTAGTATAACTATAGGCTGCATTACTTCCAGAGATAGTGATATCTTGAATTGCTAAATCAGATAAGCCAAGATGTTCTATAAAATCGCTAGCAATCAATAATAATTGCTCTCTTACGTTTTCTTTCATGTGGTCACCGTTAAATATGGCAGGATTCAAATGTTCGTGAAAACGAACAGCATCCGACATGTTGAAACTATTTAATTCATTAAAATTCATTGTATTTTACCAATTAAATAAACCTTTTTTAGTTATAGTCATCTTTGAATTTGTAGCAATAGTTGACGGTGTTGCAATACGGCTTGTTGTTGGTATGGTTGTGGAAGCCGGTTTCGTAGGAGGAGTTGACGGTTTTCCAAATAACGATGCAGAATAACCTATAGAGACCCCAAACCAACTGTTAAAATTAGTGTTAACTTTAGGTGCTGTTGGTTCCATCTTATCATTTAAGTTTGGTGCTGAAATTGGCATAGATATATTATACGGTGGTGCTTTACTAAACGGCGGGTTAGAAAATAAAAATGAGAACATAGTAGATAATCCTTAGTATATAGTATTTATATAAAAAAATGGCTATCACGGTGTGTGATAGCCATTAAAATAGAATTAAATTCTATTATTGTGCTGGGGTTGCGGCTGCTTGTTGAGCGGCTTCAGCTTGTTTCTTCTGTAATTCTTGAACATACATAGGACCAATTGAATTCATCAAATGATCCTGATTTTCCATACAGAATACATAGCTACCACTATGGCGCAATAATACACGTTTATCAACATAGATTTTACCACCTAGATCACGCCAGTTTTCACAGAATGTCCAGTCTTCACTGTAGTAACGATTTTGACGAACTGCTGTATCAAAATATGTCTTTAAATGTGCGTCAAATTTTGGATCTAATCCAATGTCGTTCTTGTATTGCTTAACAGCAGGATGTGCTTTAAGTTTTTCAAATACATGACGCTTCATTAACAAGAATCCGGTACCTGCTTTACTTACTTCTTGGAATCCATCTGGACCTTCTTCAGCACCATCAAATCCATTAACTACCCACTTGATCGGCATAGTTTTCATTGGATACAATCCACCGATAACGTCAACGTCACGGTTGATTAATACTAACAAGTGCCATGGTTCCCAACCAATATCAGCATCAACAAAGAATAAATGCGTTGAGCCTTCTTGTTCTAAGAACTTAGCTGTTAGTGTATTACGAGCACGACTGATTAATGATTCATTAACCATTGTTTCCAATGTCCAGTCAATACCAAGTTGACGGGCAGTATTAGCCCACTTAATAAATGACATGAATGTACTTTCAGTCAACATACCACCGTAACATGGCATTGCAATGTGTACTTTGGTTGTTTTTAGATAGTCAACGTTAACTTGAATCTGTCCGGGTTGTGGAGCTTGTTCTTTAGCTGCCTGTTCAGCAATTTCTTGAACCTTTTCTACAGGAACCGTTTTGGGTTCTTTAGTAGATTTAATTGATTTTGTTGCCTTTTTTGCAGTAGGGGCTGCCTCGGCTACCGGTGCTGCTACGGGTGCTGCTTCGGGTGTTACTTTAGTTTTTTTAGTTGCCATTTGGTCCTCTTAAATGATGTAATTATTTACACACTGAGGACCACCCCGAATTATTTTTCTTGTAGAAAATCTTTAGATTCTTTTACTTTTTTCTTGTTAGGGATAACGGTTTTAGTACGTTTTTCCCCCTCCAGCATACTTAATGCTGATATTATACTTTGATTACCCGTTTGTTCTTTTTTGGCAAGTTCTTTGGCACTAATCATATAATCCATGACACCTACAATCTTATCTTGTGATTGGCTAAGTAACATTTGTACCCATTCAGGTAAATTTTCGTCATCACCTATTGCATTTTCTAAATGTGATAAAACACGTAGCATAGTTTGTATTTGATTCTTTACAAAACGACCTTCTGTCTCTCCATGATCGTCAGGATCAATTGATTTTAAATCATCTTCCATTATGTCAGGATCATGTGGGACAAAATCTTTTAATCTAATTGGCTTACCATCCGCATCTTTTATCTTTTCTGCAGGTTTAGGACGTGATGGAATTATTGTATCACCTGATTGATTTTGCGGAAGTATTGGTCCTGGTTGTATAGGGTTATCAAAAGCATTTCTCATTGTATCATATGCAGGTTCCCGTTGGCGTAAATGCACATCTTTTACTTTTGTATGTATATCGGACCCTGGTTGTATTGGTTCACCTTGATGGTAATAATCCCAATCCTCAAATGAGTTTGGATCTTGATTAGGTCTTGCTGATATCTTTCCTGACAGTGGTATAGCTTGGTCTTCATCTAAACCATGTTGACCATCTAATAATTCACGCAGTTGTTCAGTAGTAGCTAATTCTAAATCACTTGCGTCATATTTACCAGTTCTGACTAATTTACGAATCAATGCCATACGTTCATCAAAATTCTCTTTCAATGCAACCTTCATTAGTTTCATTAATTTAAGTTTTTGCTGTGGATTGGCTTCCTTTAATAAAGGACGAATCTTTTTAAGTTGTTCTGCGATTAATGTTGACTTAAACATTTTAATAACAGACCTTTACATAATTAATTGTTCCAGAAGTGTATGCCGATACTTTTGCTCTTACCCATGCAAAATTACCAGTGATATTTACAAAACTTACTGCTGGATTAGGTATTGACCCGCCATTATTATTACCTGTAGTACAAATTAAATTATATACAGGGAACCAATCAGAATCAGTTGTTGGATTCTCAACTAGACTTGCTTGAACAATTACAGTTCCTAAGAATGCTGAAAGTTTCCAAGTAATAGTTTGTAGGGTTTTTCCAGAGGTGTAATAACTTACCCCGGGTTGTTTGTCCCCGGTTACTACTGCAATAGTTGTTGGTAATAGGGTAAGTGCGGTTGTTTGGCTCATTATGCTTTTTCAACTTCCACTAAAACATCACCTGCAACTAACTGTTGCACGACTTCTTCAATAGTTTTTGGAAGCTCATCAAACCCAGCAGTCTCTATAGATGCTGGATTATCTCTTACTAATTGACTTAATTTTACTACAAATACAGTTTCGACAATCTTTGCCATGGTAAACACTCCATTATAGAGTATTTATCATTTTATGTTGACTCTGGGCGTTTTTCTAAAGTGTATTTCCTAGAAATAATCCCGGTAAAGGTAAGTGCAAAAATCGTAATAAAACTCTCATCATTGTATTCAATAAAGTAATGACTGCTACAATAACTGCGTTTCCAAGAGAGGTATCCACCTAAACTAGGAGTTCCCCTTTCAGTTAACCAGTCATTTAATGAGGGGCTGGGAGAAATTTTAGTGCCTGTACCTTTATACCTATCAAACATATTCTTCAATTTCTTAGGAAAATCTTCAGAAACTCGTTTGCTTTTTAAATAGATACGATACTTGAATTTGGGTTCATTGACAAAGTATTTTATACCTACAGGTACTACATCTTCAATTGCAGTAAAATCAACATTGAATCCTAGTGATTCTAATTCTCTTAAAAACTCTAGGTTATTAGAAAACACACTAGCAGACTGTCCCTCAATACGAAAAGTGATATCACTTTTCTTTTCTTTCTTTTGAGTATTCTTCCAATCAGCAAAAAGAACTAGTTCATCGACCTTGGCTCCTGCCATGGTTTTCTTATTGATTTTTATTCGCTTTTGAAAATCTTCTTTTTTCGTAGCATATGAACATAAATATGCACCGATCATATGAACTCTTGCACGGTAATTAAATTTACCGAAATACAAGTCTCTATGGTCGATATACCCTACGCCATCACTGCGTGTCTGTTGTAACTTTAATAATGCCATCTTCACCTACTTCTGCTATTAATTTTTGTTGAACATCAAAAACAATTTCTCCGTTCTCTAAGTTAGCATTGATTGTACTATTTTTGATACGCTCAAACAAGAGTTTCTTGCTCAGAGGTACCCGAATTAGTTCATCAATCTTTCTTGCTAGTGGGCGGGCTCCCATTTTATTATCATAACCCTTTTCTGCTAGATACTCAACTACTGGTTCGCTCAAGTGTAGTGTAATATTATGTGCCTCTCTGAGAGATTTCTTCAAGTCATCAGCAAATTTAATAACAATTTTTTTGATTGCCAACATATCTAGTTTACCAAACTTACATACCAAGTCAATTCGATTTCTGAATTCTGGCTTAAAGAATTCTTTTAATGCTTTGTCATCTTCCCCGCTACGTTCTTGACTACCAAAACCAATTACATTTCGTTCACTGTCACCACTACCTAAGTTACTAGTCATAATGATAATACAGTTTTTAGCATTGACTTCTTTACCATTGCTACCGGTAACACGACCTTCATCAAGCAATTGCAAGAAGATATTAAAGATATCTGGGTGAGCCTTTTCAACTTCGTCAAATAATAGAATTGAATGTGGGTTCTTGCTTAAGTCATTAATCAGTCGTCCACCACCTAGTGATCCCTCACCAAAGCCAACATAGCCCGGGGGCGCGCCAATCAAACTTGATACCGAAAACTTTTCACCATACTCTGACATATCGTACTTGAGTAGTTTCATGTCAAGGTTCTTAGACAATAATTTAGCTAATTCAGTTTTACCTGTACCGGTTGGGCCTAAGAATAAGAAACTCGCTTGTGGTTTAGTTTGATTGCCGATACCAGCAAAACTAACATATACACGTTCAAGTACCTTATTAACTGTTTCTTCTTGTCCATATAGTTTTGATTTTACATTAGACTCAAGGTTAATAATACGTTCTGAGTTATCATCAGTTAATTTATCAGCAGGAACTCCGGTGTATTTTTCAATCTGATCAAACACTAATTCTTTAGTAATGATAGCGCCCTTGTTCTCTGCTACTCGTTGTTTAGCACAAGCGGCATCTAACAAATCAATAGACTTGTCTGGATTCTTACGATCCTGAATGTATCGTGTTGCACCTTCAACTGCGGCTTCAATCGCTTCATCTGTAATCTCCACACTGTGGAAGTCATTCAATCGTACACTTAGACCTTTAAGAATACTAACTGTAGATTCACGACTTGGTTCATCAATACTCACACGATAGAACCTTCGCATCAATGCGCGGTCCTTTTCAAATGATTCGTAGTACTCTTCCCAAGTTGTACTTGCAATAACTTTTAATGTACCCTTAGTAATTGCAGGTTTAATCATGTTAGCAAAATCAACTGCACCATTTGTTGCACCACCGGCGCCACGCATTGTATGTGCTTCGTCAATGAACAGAATTGCATCTTTCTTAACAGTCAGTGCATCAAGTACTGCTTTAACTTTTTCTTCAAAGTCACCGCGATACTTACTACCTGCTAATAGACTACCGATCTCTAAACTGTAAAGTTCATGGTCTTTTAAGAATTCAGGGACTTCATCATTGACAATCATTTGTGCTAGACCTTCTGCAATTGCAGTTTTACCAACACCAGGATCACCTACCATCAATACATTTGACTTGAATCGTTTAGCTAATACATTGATAATGTCATCAACTTCTTTACTACGACCAATCACAGGCTCTAGTTTCTGCAACTTAGCCAGTTGTGTTAAATTGATAGTGTATTCTTCTAGGATATTATCTGCTTGTTCGTCTGTTAGTTTAACATCAGCTTGTGTGCCTTTGTAATGTTTTTGCCAAAAAGGAACAAATTCATTCTTAACAAAACCATGTTTCAATAAGAAATACTGTGCATGACTATTGCCTTCAGCCATAATACTAAGATACAAGTCAATAGTTGTTACAACTTTACGACCGGTAAATAATACTTGAGTAACGCTACGATTCATTACACGTTCTAAGCTATTAGTTTTGCGTGGCTGAATTTCTTGTCCTTCAGATACTGATAATTCGATATATTTTAAATTATCTAAATATGTAATTACTTCTTTACTCATAGTATCTGCATCAATACCAAAGCTGCCTATACATTTCTGAAATGGTGCATAAGAAATTAATGCTAATAGTAGATGTTCTACTGTGCAATATTGATGGTTGCGTTGTTTTGCTAAATCAACTGCTTTTTCAATAATTGATTCGATTTCCGGTGAGTGCAAAATGATTTCCTTTTAAAATCTTATTTAATTACTTCGACTCTGCAAAATGCTAGCAGTTATCTTGTTGTCTATTTTATCAGGAATAAATGGTTTAAGCAATAGCAATTGGTCACCGTTGCCTTGTTCATTCATGTGAGGTAATCCCTGACCCGAAACTCTTAATGTACTATCAGGTTGTGTTCCTGGTTTGACTTGGACTTGAAATGTTTTCCCACTAATAGTAGTGAAATCAAATGACGTACCCACAATCAAATCTAATACACTAATTCTATGTTGTGAAACTAAGTCTTGCCCCACACGGTCAAACTTAGGATGTACATGAACTCTGAATTCAACAATAAGAACTCCGCCGGCAATGAGATTATCATATCTCATTTGAGCACCGTTCTCTATTCCTTTTGGAATCTCAACTTTAATAGTTTGAGGGCCGCCCTGACCTTGTAGTTGTAATAGTTGTTCAGCCCCATTGAATACTTGTTCTAACGATACCCAAATGGTTGTCTTAAATGTTTGTTGGAAAGAATGACCAAAAGGATTATTACGTTGTCCCCCAAACATCTGCCCAAAAATATCATTGAACTGCATATTAAACCCTCCTCCACCTGTAGTAAAGTGAAAGCCACCAGGGCCACCGCCTTGACCAAACGGATTTGGATTATCGTATTCTTGTTTCTTTTGTGGATCGCTTAGTGTTTCATAAGCACTTTGAATTTTTTGAAATGTAGCAGTATCACCACCCTTGTCCGGGTGATGAACTCCTGCTAATTTGCGATATGCTTTTTTAATGTCATCGGAGGAGGCATTTCTGTCTACCCCTAAAGTTTGATAGTGTTCCATAGTATTGAGTATAGCACAGTTTGTGTGCTAAGTCAATATTTATTAAGCTACGCCGGCTACTTTTTCTTTTGTACGACCGTATGCGGCAATACCTAGAACTGCGCCCATTGCAATATGGTAAAGTCCTGCACCTTGTAATGTCAATGGTTGCCATTGACTTGTTACTGAGCCATGACTCATTGCTTGTAACACTGACCATAGTACCGGGAAGATAACAAAGTCACATGTACATGTCAACATATAAATCCAACCCATCATTGGGCGCATTTTCTTGTTGATCCAATCTGTAGAACTTTGATCCAATGCTACAGTAGATTCTCCACCTTCACTCATTGCACCACCGCCACTTTTTAGTGACTCTGCTTGATTGTGTGTTACTTGTACTGATCCTGCCATATTTCCTCCTGAGTCTTTTCCTGGAATAACTGCTCCAAAACTTCCGAGTCCACTGGAGCTTGATGCTGGGGGAACTGCACCAAAGCCGGGTGCGGTTGTACCGAATCCGTTTGAAGATGTTCCTCCGAATGAGCTACCTTGCGGGAATGCTGATATACTAGGATCAGCCGCTAATGCTTCGTGGTGATCGTCTGTCTTTGCTAATGGTATAGTACCGTCTGCTTTTTTTGCTAATAATGTTGCCATGTTATAATCCTGCCTTTGCAATAAAATCTTTTAATAAACTATCTTTTTGTTTATTCATCTTAGCTGGTTCTAATCCAGCTTGTCTACGCATTTCATTTAATTCAGGTTCAATATTTTCTTTTTCATCTTCTTCATCTTCTTCAGTATCTTCCGGATTGCTTTCACGGTAAGAATGAGGACTTAATTCGAACAAACCTTTTAACTCTGAAATATCTGCACCATATTCTGAACCATCAACTGTAACTGTCCAATCTGCTAATGACATGTTTGTTAGTGTTTCTAAGTCATCAATCAATTCAACAATACGTTCAACTGCTTTAGTTCTTCTTTCAATCTCAACAAAAACTAAATATTTTCCAGCAGTATACTCACCTTCACTTACTTGTGCATCTAGTACCCACTCGTAACCACGTTCAAACCAATCAACCAAATCTGTACTAGCTGCTTTACCGACAACTTTAAAAGCTAATGTGATAATCTCATCATTGCTTCCTGCTTTTGCTTCATATTCATCAATAGATAATGTTGGGATTACTTGTCCAACTAAATCACGATAATCTAAGTTTTCAACTAGTCTCATTACATTGCTCCCTGAGGGGGTGCCATTGGTTGCGGTGGCATACCGCCCGCCATTGGTGGTTGACCCATAGCCTGATTGGCTGGCGCATTACCTTGTTCTTCAGTACCTTCTTTATCTAGGTCATCTTCGTATGCTGAATCTAAATCATCTAGTTCAATTGTCTGTCCTGCTAAGTCAATACTACCTTCACGGACATCATTCATTAATTCTCTTGGTATTTCAATACGTACTAACCATACCGGCTTCTCAACCATCTTAGGATAATGTGTGCCTGGTTCAAAATCTTCATGTCCTTCGATTTTTACTGGAACTTCAATTGATGTTTTCTTGAAATGTATAGTACATCCTAAGTGTGTTAATCTCTTTCCACCTTTTGGATTGGGCATTAGTTTCTCGGGATACATAAACACACAGGTTACTGTGTATTTTTTGCTAATAGGACCGTTGACAAGTTCACCTAGTTCCCAGTTCTGGTATGCGTACAAGTCTGCCTCATCTAATACACGCTCAAAGTCAAGCAATGTATTAATGGTACCGTCGCTGGTGAAGATACCCTTGATATTATCAATAATATTTGGATAATCTATATCTTTAAAAAAGTCGTCAGATGGAAGTTTACTCATAGTTGTATTTATCATTCTTGCAATGATAATGAGCAATTAGATTTTTTGTAGCGTAGCCTAATATTTATCACCAGATGATGTGTTAAAAGTATGCTATATTGCGTGGACCGTTTCACCTTAAATACTCTTGAATGTTATGAGCATTCGGCTCTAAAAAGGAGAATATTTTGAGCAAACGCAAAACAAGTGCTTTACGCACTCAGGATCAAGATACAAGATACGCACACAGTAAAAAATACGATAACACACAGAAAACATACTACACACACGAATCAAAAACAATCAACTTTGACCAAAGTCGTCCTAAGCTGAATAGTAAGCCCATTGTCATGGTGCCCAAATCAGTAAACCAAGAAAAATATATCCTCGCACTACTAGACCAAGAGACTGATATTGTCGTGGTCGGTGGACCTGCAGGAACGGGAAAAACTTATCTTGCTATGTTAGCTGCAATCAAAGCACTAAAAGCAGGTGAAGTTTCTCGTATCATTCTTACACGACCCGCCGTTGGGGTAGATGATGAAAAGCATGGCTTCTTGCCAGGTGATCTGAACGCTAAGATGGAACCTTGGACAAGACCTTTGCTTGATGTATTGAGAGAGTATTATACGGTAAAGGAAATCGCCCACATGCTAGAAGAACAGATAGTGGAAATTGCACCCCTAGCATTCTGTCGAGGTCGAAACTTTAAACATAGCTATATCGTATTAGATGAGGCTCAAAACGCAACCCCCAGTCAACTCAAGATGATTATGACTAGAATCAGTATCGGCAGTAAGATTGTAATTACTGGCGACATAGAACAAGCTGATAGAAAAAAAGCCGACAATGGGCTACTAGACTTACAAAATCGATTGGGGAAGGGGGTGATTCCAGGGTTGCAATTGTGTAACTTTGAACTGAAAGATGTTCAACGCCACAAAATTATAGAGCACGTACTTAGACTGTACGCTTAATCGGGTTTAGGGGTGCTCATAACATCCCTATTTTTTTATATTCCGTTAATTTTTTCTAATTGATCAATTTGGTCTGGATATACTTTTTTGTAATATTCTAGCAGTGTACTCCATGATAGATTCATCACATTACCTTGAACTACATTCTTCTGAACATTCTTTTCTTTAAAATCTAAAATAATATTACACATAGTAATATCTCTATCCTTTAGATTTTTAGAAATCTCTACTTGTTCATCAATCTTGCCATCAGGCTTAGTTACGTATGTTACTAAAAAATATCTCATATTGTTCTCAACTTGTTAATTCTACCATTGTGGCTGCAAGACTGATCTCAGGGATGCCAACCATTGATAGATTCGCTAGACCATTACGAATGATAATGATACTAGCATCACGCTTCTCGTTTGAATTACCCCACAAATCTAAATTATTATACAGCCAACGATAGATATCTTCTAATCTACTAGGATATAAACTTAAATGTTGTAGTAATTGCTGACGACCTTCTAAAATTTTACCTGCTTTAAACAATTGTGTTGCTTCAAAAAGCAATTCATCTTCACCTTTGCCAGCATCTACTGGAGGTAACAATTTACCCGTACTACTATTTACTTGAATCTGATTCAAACACTTACGCAAGTCAGGATATGTAGCACTGACATAGCTATCTAGTATATCTAAATCAAAGTCTATGTTCTCAGCAACCAATACTGTTGCGGCACGTGCAGTAAATTCTGTCTTATCCGTTTTAGTTATTCTAAATTCATGACATCTGCTTTTAAGTGCAGGGATAATTCTGTGTTCATAGTTACAAGTTAGAATAAATCGTGCAGTCATGTGATATGCTTCCATATCATTACGCAATGCTGCCTGACCTGCTGGAGTTAGATAATCTGCCTCATCTAATAATACGACTTTGAATTTACCAAATGGCATTGTTTGCACAAAGCCAATGATTTTGTTTCGCACTACGTCAACACTATTCTCACGTGATGCATTGATTTCCAATACATCATATTCTTCTACACCTAATTCTTGTATAAGAACTTTTGCAAGTGTAGTCTTACCTGTACCGGGTTCGCCACTTAACAATAGATGAGGGATGCTTTCAGTTTCTATCCAACCGTTAACTTGCTCTTTCTGTCTGTCATCTACAAAGACATAATCTTCTACAGAATGAGGTCTATATTTTTCTACCCAGAGTTGATTTTTCATCGTTTTAATGCTTCGTAAGTGATAATGTGGTTAAGTGCTTCACCCAAGTCTTTGTCATGTGGTATGATATGTAATGAGTTTTTTATTCTGTCTGCTTTATCATCATAGTTACGCAGTTCAACTACATGCCCGCCGTTAGCAGAATATAGATTGAATGATACCCCACGACTTTCTAATTCACCAGAAGAATCATGTCTTGTTGAAATCGCACGACCGATGTTTTGTCTTTTACTACCAGTCATAACAAGATTGGGTCCTTCGTCTGCTTCTTGATGATCCCAAGCCCAACGTACTTTCTTTAAGAACCAATTATCTAACCATTTCATTTTTATCCTTTTTCACCAATTGTTAAATCATAGACGGGTTCGTCTGATACTAGTAGTATATCATTTTCATCGACTCTACGCAACGTCTTTTCTCCCGTTTCATCTTCAACATCAATGCCCCGTGTCCATCTTCCATGACTAATACAAATCCATTTACCCACTTGTATCTCATCATCATTGAAGTCAGAACCCAATGCATATACTTGCGCCCAGCGTGGTCTGATACCATGATCCTTACGATTATCAGATAACAACACGATTCCACCTGTCGTGATTCGCTCATCAAATTCCATATCACTTACAATGATATGTTTTCCAACGGGTTTAAAACTCTCTTTACTAAACTTATGTGGTTCAAACGCTAATTTCATTTCTTTGCTTTCGGTTTCTCTGTTTCGGTTTGCTTGATTTCTTCAACTTCTTCGTAATCATCAAATTCTTCAAACATTTTTTGTTCTTCTGGATTCAAGTCAGGTGCTATTACTTCTACTACCGGTGGAGGAGTAACTACAGGAGTTACAACTTCTGGTTGTACATCTTCTTGAATTGATGGTTTATTAACAGTATTACTATATTGTCTTTTAACTCGTTGTGTATTATCCTGTACCACTCTGCCGTGACTGTCGATAATATCACCTCTAGCATTTACGTTCATGTTACCCACGGCACGTACTTTTTCATTTTTTGAAACCAATGAAGACATATCTACTGTTTTACCTAATGCTGATCTATGCATAATTTTCTCCTTATTTTAAGAACTCGTCAATGGACAAGTCATAATGCAAACTATTTATTCTGTGTATCCCCATCAAATACAGAACATAACTGGATACACTACTACCACGACCTACTCCCCAAACAACTTTATTTGCTCTCATAGTATCAACTAGATACTTACAATAACGCAATAATTGAAACAAATCTCGTTGCTGATATAATATTAACTCTTGCCCAACTCGTTGTAATTCTGCGTCAGTTTGACATAAGTCTAGTACATGTTTGGCTATATCTAATTGATTGTATTCTTCTGGAATAAACCAATTACGTTGTAATTGATTGTCAAACTCTTCCTTAGTTATAGATTGCTTGACATATTTCTTGAATGTGGGTATATTTTCTATCTCTAAATCTTTATCAAAATAGATATCATCAGAGACTAATGCGTTTTTGATTTTTATGTTGGGGTCAGATAGAAAGGCACTGCATAAGTCCATTTCATCTAAAATTTGCTGACCGTATATATCAATTTGCATTGTGCTATGATAACATAGTTTCTACAAAAATACAATAGCTATTTGCCCTTTTAGGCTTTATTATTGTCAATTTTGATATTGTTTTGGATGTTTTGCTTCTTGTACAGTTCATCCATTCTCTTGGCATATTCTTTGTTATAGCCTTCAAGAACCATATGTATTTGATTTACCATAAACTCTTTACCAATACGATGTGCAAAAGTTAATTTACTAGTTAAATCTTGAATAGATGTTTGTAGTTCATCTATTGTTTTATTTGACAAATCTGGCATGAAAGGGTGTTCCATTAAGTTGTCTCTGCCGGAACTAATGACCAACCAGGTTTACCCCAGATAGTAGTAGAACCGTCATATGCTCCAATACATATATACAAATCATATCCATCGAAACAAATAGCTCCGGGCATGTCACCAGGCACACCCTTGTTGGTAGGTTGTCTTAAATTTATATAAGAAGTAGTTTGATTTCTATTTAATGGCTGTACACTTATTGTTGTGCCACAATTTACTGTACTAAATTTTAACTGTAATTCAGTAACACCTGCAGGTGCAGTAATTTGATTAGTTACGGTAGCATTTACTCCAGGAGTACCGATGAACCCGTAATTTTCTAATATAGTTACCGTAGCATCCATTCCATTGGCAATGGTTGCTTGTGCATTATAAACTGTACTAGGTAAATAGATAGTATATCCAGCGTTCCAATCAATAGTCAAATTAAGTTGAACACTACACAATGTACCAGTAGTGGCCCAGCCAGCAAAACTAATAGTAGTGTCACCAACAATAGTTCCGTATTGTACATCACCTTTAGTTACATCAATTAATAGAGTATCACTTATGCTAGAACCCATATTATGCATTGGTTGGCGAAATCCTTTAATACTAGCATTAGATATCAATACGCCTGCCATATTATTATCTAATGTTCTACCAGCTAATGCAGATTTTACAAGAACTTTATTTTGTAGGTCATTTAACTCTGTTTTTGCAGTATCTAAGTTATTCTTAATACTGGTAAAGTTATCCCTGAATCCTTGGGTGCTATTATTCACTCCAGGGATTGGGTAAGCTGTGTTAATTGCACTAGTGTTAATTGAACTCATAATTTTTAATTCCGTCTTCTATTTATAGTTTAACTATTTGGTAAAATAGTTTTTTTGCTGAAAAGAACAACTGCATCATTCGAATCGAATGGGTCCGGTACAGGTGTTGCACTTGGTAAATCACTCCAAGAAGGAATAGTCAAGTTAGTATTCCAGTTATATGTTGCACTCTTGTCAACTATGAATCGATCTATAGTAAAATCAATTTCATTTAGCGTATAATTCCAATTTTCATTGATATTATTTTTAATAATCTCAGCATATCCAGGTTTAGTATAACATATAATCCATCCCTGTACATAGCCCAAAGTAGAATCTAGTGTTGTATCCGTTTGTTGTGAGGTCATCCACAACGGCATCAATCTATTATCAAAATTTTGAGTAATATTTGATGTTAATGCTGATCTCATGTTATGCAATCCTGCAGGATATACAAACATAGTTGTTCCGGGACTCGCATTAATTTTAACAGTAGACGTATTGATTAATAGTGAGGAGTTATTAATGAACCAAGGGCCCAATCGTAAACTTATTGGATTATTAAAAGTTAATTTATCTGATACTCCCTTACCGTTTTCATTTTGTAAATTATCTATAATATTACTGTATACTACTTCATACAATACAGTACCGTCAGAATCAGTGGCTATCGCTGTTTTTATTTCACCTAACGTAATTTTACGTTCATAGTAATTTTTCTGTGTAGCGTTAATATAACTCTGCATTGAACTAGCAGTTATTCCATATACATGAACAAATCTAACATCTGTTGCTTTTCCAAAATACATGTCATTGGGTCTATATAGATAGTCAGTTGGTATTAAACTGGTATCTGTCAATAATGATAAAATTACTCGTTTTCCATAAGTATTAGGGAATGCTTTGAAATATACATTCTCTAACGGTTCAGGGTAGTATTGATATACCGTAATTTTAAATTGTTTACTTTTTGTTAGTAACGGATAAGTTCTGCTAAATGCTCTAATAGTAAAATTGAATTCAATAGTATCACCTATTGTTAATATTTTGTAAACGTCAGGTTGTTGAGCCACTCTTCCTGCAATTTCACCAGTTTCTAATAAAACTAAGTTTTTAGGTAAAGAACCACTGACAACTTCATACACTAATGATTCAGTAGCAGTAGCTGAAACTTTAAGCATACTTATTGTACCATTGAATATTGTTCCTAAATCACTACCGGTATTCCATGCAATATCTTCTTCAATATCTTTACGTATACTAATTCTAAAAATTTCTTGGGCAGAAACTAATGTTTGATTATTTCTTTTTGCTACACTGACTGAAATATCATATGTTACAATATTTTTTCTAGGTTCTTTTGGGATGCCCGTAATCCAACCAGTAGTACTATTACCAACTAGTCCAGGTGGCAGTCCACCAAATTGATAATCGATGAGCGAGTTATCAAAATCTACTGCAATTATTTTAAAAGCAAAATATTCATTAGCTTTGATAGTAGATATTGATTCACCTTCTAACAAATAATAATCAGTGTATGGATCATCGACCCTAATAGGTTCATGTAATGGTTTTTTATTTAAGATTACCGGAATTCTATTATTGAGTGGACTTGATAATTGTTTATTTCTTACCACGATTGAAAAAATAGCAATATCATTTCCCAAATCACTTGTCAATAACACTGTAAAGGTATATTTTATAGTTGTTGGGCTTTTGTTAGCTAAAAACGGTTTTTTGGGATAACCTTTAATTATTCCCTCAGGATTTAAATATAATCCCGGTGGTAAATTTCCTGCCAGGATAGTAAATGATATGTTATTTGACGAAACGACATTTGAATATTGAATTTTATAATCTACATACAAACTATCAATTACGTTTATGATTTCACCTGGCAGCGTAGTTATTTTTGGTTTATTAATTACACTTGACGTTGCTAGGTTAAATGTTCTATCACGTATTTTATTTAACTCATCAGTAGCACGTATTGTGAAAGTGAAATTTTTTTCAACTAAACTATTTGAGGGAATACCGTTAATATTTCCAAATGCGTCTAAAGATACACCTGTTGGTAATTCTCCGCTTAATAATTTATATTCTAAATAACTTGCAGGAAATGTTGCTGCCGCACTCAATGTTAAATTTATTGGGGTTCCTATATTATAGGTTCCTAAATCTCCTGCGGGGGTTTTCCAAACCGGCTGTGACATATTAATGTCCTTGTAATAAATCTAATGCAAGATGATAATGATGTTGTCTATCTTCAAGCCCAATAGTTCCGCCGTTGATTCGTTTTGTCAATGTAACAAAATCATCACTATCACAATATTGATTTAAGTTGTTGTTATCCCAGAACCAACCTGCACTGCTTACTGCACCTTCAGGTGTTTCTAAATATGCAACAGTCTCGTCAATACTGATACCTAAATCTGCGGCAAACTTAGTATAATTTTGTTTACCTGTTAACTGAATCAATCCACGACCACAGAACTTATAACCATCACCTGATTCTTCTGGACCATTGCCCATACGTCCACCGTAAACACGATTTGCAATCTTTTCTGGCTTGCGTTCATACTGTCTTGCTAAGTCATCAGTAGGGAAATACTTTTTAAAAGTACCCATCAATCCTTTAGCACTGTAGTTTAGATTTTCTTTAACAAAGTTAAAGCCACCTGATTCATGTGCAGTTTGTGCAACAAATGCTGCCGCTCTACGCATGTTATCATACATGTCATAGTATTCTGCTACTTCATGTAAGGGTTGAGCATATACTTTTAGTACTGCTACTTTAGTTTTTGGGCATAATGCCTGTAATAATTCCAATGTTATCATAATTTTCCTTTTAAGAATAAACTCCTGTTAGAGCATACCATTTTGTTAATGTGCCGGCTACAAATTGAATTCTTGCTCCTGCACCCAATGGAAAGGATGCACCGCCTGTAAACCCATCCAAATTCACACCAGCACCAATTGGTAATATATTGATTGTCTGTGCTGAATCATTAAACACAAATATACTTCTACCCAAAGCTATTGTAGGCATCGTGACGTTATATGGAGCTACTCCAACTCCAGATATAATGTTAATTGTTTTATTCATTGCAGGTGCAGTAGATTGAGCAGTTAGTGTTTGATTGGTGCTAAAATTAACGTGACTACCTGTTGCATCTCTAACTATAAGACCGTTAACATTTGCTAAACCAGTAACTGTGTCACCGGTTATAGTTAAAGAACTTAATGTACCTACTGCATTAATACTAGTATACGGTCCTGGGGATAGACCGTAAGCTAATGTTGCACCTGCTACATTGCCTAAAACGTTTGCTCCATTTGCAGATGCTAAGAAGAATCCGTTTCCAAGTATGTTACCTGCATTCAAATTGCCAGTTAACGATATTGTTCCATTTCCAAAATTAGTATTAGCTGTTGCATTACCTACAAATAATTTAAGTAGATTACCAACTTCAGTAATATTTGTCTGTGAAGCACCGGTAACCGTTGTAGCAGATCCAGCAGTAACTGCTGTATTAGCCACATTAGCTAATGGAGCATAACCAGTTATATTTGCTGCTGGTATATTTTGAAGACCATTTGCATATCCAGTGAATTGACCAGCTATAACTGTCCCTGTTGCAGTTAATCCACCACCAAAGGTTGCTGAACCAGTGCTAACTAAGAATGGTCTGAAGTTTAATGAGGCAACTGAAATACCAATTGTGCCTGTAGGTGCTGATGCCACAGTAAATGTAAATGTATTTGATGTGGCAGTAGCAATTACAAACCATGCTGGATTTCCACCTGCATTAATATTTGGCGGGAATGTAGTTGCTGTTGTACCGGTCAATGTAAATTCAGTGCCCATACTTCCGCCATGATCAGTAGTTGTAGTAACAGTTACCGTAGTACCAGAATTAGTAATTGAAGTAATTCCTTTAAGGGTACTTGGTAACGATAAACTTGCTATGTTAGCAGTACCTGCAACAGTCAATATACCACTAGCAATTAAGTTAGCACCGGATACGTTTCCTGACACAGAAACTAATGTACCATTGATATCTTTTGTAGTGATGTTACCTACACTTGCATTGCCGTCTACCTTTAACATTCCATTGGTAGTTAAATTACCACCGGAAACATTTCCTATCGCAGTGATTATAGTTGAAGATACTAGAACATTTCCCTGTACGTTGCCTGATGCAAATAAGTGAGGGATGCCAAGATTACCACTAAAGTTAGATTGATTAGTACTAGTGATTGTTAAGTTACCACCTGCAATAATTTGACCTGTTATGTTTGCTAATCCAGGTGTTGACAAATTACCAAATTTTGCGTTACCTGTTATATTAGCATTTGATCCGTTAAAATCAGATGCTTGGAAAGTAGCTCCTGAAATCAATGTACTTACTGACAATGAAGTTAATCCAGTTAAACTACCTAAAATTTCTGCATTGCCGCCTACTTTTAATCGACCATCAAAGATACCAGAACCTGCACTAGAGATTAAAGGTCTTACTGTTACAACAATTGTTCCACCTAATGTACCTGTTGGTGCTACTGCGGCTGTGACTGTAAAGCTACTAGGTTGTCCACCTACTTGTGGTGTTCCTGGGATTGTTGCAATCACATAGACACCATTAGGTGCATTTGTTGCTGCTGTTATACCTGATAATACAACTTCATTACCAACACTTAGTTGGTGTGCAATTGTACTAATAATCGTAATAGTAGTAGATGCATATGTTGCAGAAATTGTTCCTAATACAGTAGCTGATGCAGGGAATTGTAAGTTACCAACATTAGCACTACCAGTAACGGATAATCCTCCACCAATACTAGCACTACCAGTAGCACTTATTATTGCAGTACTGAAGTTACCTACACTAGCATTGCCGACAACGTTTAATATACCAAGTGACTCAATATTACCGTGTGAGCTATTTCCAGTGACATTAGCACTTGCAAGAGTAGCTAAACCAGTAATATTGGCATTTGCGGATTTTAGTAAACCACTAGTAGAAATAGTACCAGTAGACACAATGTGCATGATATTACTGATATTACCAATATTTGCATTTGCTGTTACTTTGAATACAGATCCACTAAAGTTAGCATTACCTGTTGAATCAATGTGTAATGAGGTTAATGTACCGGTTATGTTTGAACTCAGTGCTTTAATTAATCCAGAATTTGCATATAAGTTTCCGCCTGTTACTAAATTGCCTACGTTGGCTAATCCAGTAACGTTTGCATTTTTTGAGAATACATACCCAGATGAGGCAGATATATTACCACTAGCATCAACGTGAGTTGTTCCAACGTTACCAGCAGACATTGTTCCGGCAATAGATGCTGACCCAGAACTAGATAATATTGGTTTAATTGTTATAGATGTAGTTGCTCCTACGGTTATTGATGCTGATGGTGCTACGTTAACTACAAATTCAAATCTTTTTGAATCGACAATATTAGAAACAATCCAAGTACCATTGGTTGTTGTGCTTGCATTGGTTACAACAACAGTTGCTCCAATTACTGCCATACCGTGCGAATTAACAGTGGTTACACGAATAGTAACAGTATTGTATAGAATTGATGTGATTGCTGACGTACCAGTTAATACAACTGATGGTAAAGTCATGTGAGATACATTAGCTGTACCAGCGACTGTTAATTGTCCCGGAGTAGATAAATTACCTCCGGTCAATGTATTTGTTGCAACTAGGTTCGCAGCCTGAATATTTGCTTGTGAAGTAATGTTACCCGCAGTAGGTACTTCAGCGAATGAGGCAGAAGCTGTTACTTTGAATACAGATCCACTAAAGTTAGCATTACCTGTTGAATCAATGTGTAATAAAGATGCAGTTCCGGTAAAGTTTGCATTAGCAGATTTTATTAAACCACCATTTGCATACAAATCACCCGATGCTGTTAGGTGAGTAGTAGCAGCATTACCAAATGTACCAGTACCCGTAACAGTCATTGTACCGCCAAATGATCCTGATCCTGTACTTGTTAATAATGGTCTAATAGTTAATGTTCCACCAGAAATACCACCCGATGGCGCTACAGTTGCAGTAAATGTAAATGTTGTATTAGTGGGAACTGTAGCAACTGTATAAGGTCCACTTGGAGCATTGGTACCAGAAACACCTGATAGTGTTATCTGTGCTCCTGCCACTGTCATGCCATGATCGGCTGTAGTTGTAACTGTAATAGTAGTACTACTTGCTGATATAGATGCCATTGACACTGACGCTATTGTAGGTAGAACTACGTGTGAGAAATTAGAAGTGCCGGAAACAGTTAGTGCATTACTTCGCATTGTGTTACCAGAAATATTACCCGTAATATTGCCAACAAGCATTGAAGTGAAATTTGCATTGGCTGCATTAATCCAACCACTACTTGCATTAATATTACCAGTTGTTCCGATATTACCAGTAGATGTTACATTCCCCAAACTAGCATTCTGTGCATTAACCCATGCTGTTGATGCATTGATATTACCGTCAGCAAATATTTGCTGTGTTACATTGACATTACCCTGAGATGACAACGAACCAACATTAGCAATACCTGTGATATTAGCATTAGCTGTTACTACATTGCCTACCGTTGCCGTTCCGATAGATATAATTCCGCCACCAATATTGATAGTTGTACCAATACCGCCTACAATATTACCGGTTGTAATTAATATGCCTGTGTTTAAATTACCTGTTGTTGCATTTCCAGTAACTTGTAGTAATCCACTTGTGCTTAGATTAGCGCCATCTAAATTTCCTCTTGCAGATAAATCTAATGTTGTTAGTTTAGTTGTTACGTTTATGTTTGCAGTAACTACACTACCGTCTTGCATTGTAGTGCCACTAATATTAGCACCACCTGAAGTTTTAAGAGATTCTGCGCTTGTTCCTTGAATAGTGACAAGCCCGCTTGCAACTAAATTAGCTCCAGATACGTTACCACTAACACTTACAATATTGCCACTAAGCGTTCTAGCTGAAATATTTCCTACTGTTGCATTGCCAGTGACGGTTAATAATCCATTTGTAATTAAATTGCCACTGTTTACATTTCCAGTAACGTTTGCATCACCTCTACTGATTAAATCTCCTACGTTAGCAGCCGCAGATGCAAATATTATACCTGTTGAATTTAAATTGCCACTTGAAATATTTGCAGTAATGCTAAACAATCCAGTAGTTTTATTATATGTTGCACCTGTGTGTGCGCCGGCAATGCCACTATCATTGAATACCAATTGTGTGGTTGCTCCTGGTAAAAAGATATTACCAGAAATATTACCAGAAATATTACCAGACACGTTTCCAGACATATTGCCGGACATGTTACCAGAAACATTTCCAATAACATTTCCTGTTAAAGTACCTGCAACATTTCCTGTCAAATTACCTGCAACATTTCCCGTTAAGTCACCGGCAACATTTCCTGCTAGATTGCCAGCAAGACTAGTAGCAGCTATAGTAGCGGCAGTGAATGTAGTCACATCCATTAGTGATGCACTCATTCTACCAGTTAATGTAATATTACCACTAGTTAAGTTACCTTCAACTGCTAATCCATCTAGCAATCCTAATTTTCTAATATTAGGTTGACTTGAAGATGTTACTTGTCCTTCAATATACGTAGCACTAATATTACCGATAGATGCATTACCTTGAACGTTTAATATAGTCAACGTTCCTAAACTAGTAATGTTAGGTTGTGATGCCCCGGTGACCTGTATTGATCTGTCTGCTGTTCCTGCTAGATTACCAATAACATTACCGGCTAAATTACCAGTAACGTTACCTGCAATAGTAGGTGCGTTTAATGTACCGGAAACCTGTAAACTTGAAAGAGTTCCAACTGACGTAATTGCTGGCTGAGCAGCTCCAGTAACCACTGAAGCATTTGAAGCCGGGCCTAAGAAAGTACCTATGAAATATTGACCATATACGTTGGCAGAGGCAGTAAGATTAATAGCACTAACACCACCATTAATTACAGTAAAATCTCCGTTCATTTGTAATGAAGTACCAGAGTATGTTAATCTAGAGGCTGCCCCAATATTACCTCTATTATTGAATAATAACTGAGTATTTGCTCCTGGCGCAGCTACCGTTCCTGAAATAGTGCCGCCTACTAGATTACCTAAAAAGTTAGAGGCAGTGACATTACCAGTAACACCTAATGATACCAGAGTACCTAGACTAGTAACATACGGCTGGGATGCTGTTCTTAATGTACCGGTGACACTGGTTGCAACAACATTAGAAATTGATATCTGTGTAGAAAGACCAATAACAAAAGGTGTAGCAGAATTTGTTATTGTAGCAGATGTTGATGTAGGAGATCCAACCCCAATTAATAATCCATTCTGAGTTTGTATTGTGATACTGGCTATATTTGCGCTTACAAGAACAGCCCCAGTAGTTCTATTTTGTGTTAATCCGGGACCAGTTGTTACTGATGTGACACCAGTGGTAAGTGTAGTTGAATATAAATCCGTAAAATTGTTCTGTACTTTTTGAAAGGCTGCTCGTATTGGGTCGGCAGCAGGGTCATTTGGGAATGCGCCGAAATCTATAATTTGTTGTGCCATTTTATCCTACCTTATTATGTATTTATCGTTTTTAATCAGTAAGATGGAACCAAAAAAATAGCCCGGCGAACCGAGCTATTTAAAGTACGGATTTTTATTATTTTATTCCGCTTAATTTTCTAAAGTCGTGTAATAGACTTGTTGAATCTTTCAATAACTTTGTTTCATATGTTACTTTAGTTGGATTGCCAACAGATTGTTTTTCTTTAGGGTAGTGCATATCATTGCCCACGTTTAACAAATGCTTTAAACTAGCCATTTCTTCATGACCAGCTTCGTTTGCGTAATCTTCTGCCATTCCAACAGGCATACGAGATCCTTTAGCTGTATTAGCACCTGGTTCATTTTTTACGTAATGGTTACTGTTTCCAGTGAAGTCGGTAGGTTTACCTGCTCTTTTATCCATGCCATGCTGTATTCTAGTACTTTGATTTGCATAATCAGTTGTGGCATTATGATCTTTATCTTGGTAACTCTTGTTCATCATAGCGTTTGATTTGTTTACCGCTTTTTGCATCAACTTGGGACTTAGTTCATCTAGTTGTTCTTCTTCAACTTGTTCTTTACCCGGCTCACAAACACAACGTGCTTCATACATACCGCATTCGTTACATGTACCACCTTCTTCGTGGTGATGACCTTCTTCTTTTACTGGAAGATTTTGTCCACCTGTTGTGATGCGTTGTTGGCTATCAGGAATATTGTCTGATTTCTTTTGGCGAACTTCGTTTCCAAAAGCATTACCTTCTTCCATTTCATCTTCATTGGTTGCTCCGGTTGTTTTAACTTCACCTGTGTTAAAATCTGTGCTACCACCTGGATATTCTGCTCTTAATTCTGAAATTTCTTCACCTTCGTCATCTGATTCTTCATGGCTATGACCATCAGAACCGTGTTTTGCTTGCTCATCATCTTCTTCTGAACCTTCTTCACTTGAAAAATCAACTACTGCAACGCCTTCTGGTTCTTCACTTCCTTGATCGCCGCTATCTTGTATACCTGACATTTTCTTAATCAATGCCATCATATCATCACCGTCTCCAACTACCGCTGGACTCATTTCTGGTTCAGAACCAGCTCCTGTTGGTTCATGACTGTGCATTGGTGAGCCGTAACTACTACGTTCTTCTTCGCCACCAAACACTCCTAAGCCAGCTTGACGTAGGACTTGTAACAATTCTGCTGAATCTCCGTCAGTTGCATTAACGCTAACTGAGTCAGGTGAACCTTGTTGACCAGTACTTGTAGATACAGTAATGCCTTCATTGATAGTTAGTAAAGAATTTAATTCTTTTTCCCAGTTTTCTAATTGAATATCTTTCATTTTTTTACTTTCGAATGTTTTATTAGATTGACCTAATGTACTTAAAAAATTACCTTCTTTAACGCCTTCTGGATCCATTGGAACGGGTACTCCTCTTTCACCTGGCTTAGGAGGATCAGCATTCCATACACCACCTTTGATGGTGCCCATTGCTGGTCTAGGTGAGGTGTCAGGTACTAAAGGTTTATAGTCATCTCTGCCCCATCCTGGTGCAGCGGATCTTGCTGGTGGCAAGGGTGCTGAAGGATTAACTGCCGGTGGATTTACTGAACCACGTCCTGCGCCTGCGGCTTCATCTGTAATTCTCTTTTTACTGTGATGCAAATGTACTTTTAAGAATGAATCTATCAATTCAGATGTGTGACCTGTCTTTTTAAACATCTCTACATCATCTTGCAATTCAATCAACATTTCTTGTACTTCTGAATCTGCTGAAGCCATTAATTCTTTAAAGTTGATGCCTTCTAATATTTGCATAGTACGATCTTCTTTAACTTTTTTCTTTTTTGACAATGCTTTAAAGTCTGCACCAGTTAACTTACCTTTTGGTGGTGCAACATCTAATTCATCTTGATCACCTGGTAAGTCTTTTGCCTTAGTTTTTTCTTTACCTTCCATCATACCAGTATTAGCAGGACCTGCTTCTTGACTCATATCAGGAAATTGAGCCATAATAGTTGAGCCGTCTAACTTACCAGCACTTGCTGGGTAAATAGTCATGAATGGAGGGTGTACAAATGTATTTTTAGAAAGAGCATGTTTAATTACTTCTTCTGCTCGGTCACGACTTATAGGTTTTGTTCTTTGTACAACTGCTTGGCCTGAACGGTTATGTTGCACTATGCAGGCAACATACGCTTCTTCCTGTTGTTCAAAGTTACCTTCGCCTTCACCAATAGATTCTGAACTAGGGCGTTTAAATCCATAATGGCGTTGCTGTGCTTGTCTCATACGATCAGATGTTCTAGGATATTTAGGTTTTTCATCTTCCCAACCTTCATCATTGGCTCCACCGTCTTGTTGATATGCTTGAGAATCCTTCTTATCAAAGCCTGTAGTTGCCGAATACTCGTCTCGGCTGTAAGCGTCACGACCTCTGTACCCACCTTCTGATACCGGTTCTTCTTTTTCTTTACCCGAGACGCCCTTAGCACGAATAGCAACTGCTAATTCTTTCATGTTTTTATACTGTGTGCTATCTTTTTCATGAGGTCCAGTTTTCTTTAAATGCTTAAATGCTTTTAGTAATTCGCTTTTACTTTTGCCTTTATACTTGCCTTCTGCTGAAGCGTCAGTTTTAACTGGCTTGTCAGATTTTTCAGTCATTGGTTGTGAACTAGTGCTATTAGAAGTAGTACTACTATCATCACCTGACAAATTCAATGTACCTTTTTCAGCTGCCGCTTTAATAGCATTGGCAGTTGCAGGATCAGCAGTTCCCATTGACTTACCATCTTGACCAATGATTTGACTTGCTTGAATTGGTTTGACTGAAACATCTTCTTCATTCAATTGATTGTGCTCAGATACTTCAATCCAATCTTTTAAACTTTTCTTTTCAGTTTTTTCTTTTTTCTTTTCTTCCTTATCGGCGGCGTCCATCTTAGAAACTTTTGTACCTTTTTTACCTGCTGGTACATCACCGGTAGTGCGACCAAACAAGTCACCTACTTTTTTATTTTTTGGATCATCTTTACCTGTCAACGGCTTGTCAGCCTTTACAGGTGCGCCACGTTTCTTAGGTGTATCATCTTTAGGACCCATCTTAGCTAAACTTACTTTACCAATCGGCTTACCGTATTGGTCAGTTTGTGTTTCTGTACCATGACGATTACCATATCCGCCCGGACCTGCTTTGTGTACAGTTTCACTTATATTATCCATTGTTTGTAGTAATGATTTAAAATCCATTATTTTGATCCTTGTTTTCTATCTAGTTTGTCTTCCATGCGAGTTAATTGTTTTTGTAACTCAGACATATTTGTTTTCATGTCATCCATTTTTGCACTTGATATTTGTACACTGGTATCTAACTCTTTAATTTTAGTATCCACAGACATGTAACCAGTACCGCCTATACTGCAAGCCCCGATGAGTATCCAACTGAGTTGGGTAGAAGTAAAGTCGATCATTTATGTGCTCCGATTGCTGGTCTTTCTGGCATCTTAACACTACTAAAAGGACTCTTTGTTTGAATACCATCTTTGCTTGTGTTCTTGATTGTTGGGGTTTTCTTAGCATTATAAGGGATATCAATGCTTGATTCTTTTGGAATTACTTTATCTAGATATTGATTAGCATAGTCTTTGCTAGCTTGTTTGCCGTTATCTTCTAATTCAGGTGTATCTAATAATGCTTTCTTTTCTTCATCTTGCACTTGATTAGCATATTTGTCATTTTCAGCATTGATACTGTCATTGTAATCTTTTGTTACTGCACGAATCATATTTCTTAGACCTGATTGTTGTGCAATTTGTACAATCATCGGTTCTGTTGCTGGATATTTGAATTCAGCTTGAATAATTATTACACTTTGATTCGTTTCTTCAAGTGGGAATCCATAAGGATTTTTTTGAATTACAGTTGTTTTGGGATCACTGATTTTTACAGGATCAAATTTACTTAGATTATGTATAAACATATTCAATAAGTTTTTGTTCTCTACATCACCCAAGATTTTAATCGTGTAGTTGTATGTGCGAACACTTTCCATTAAGTAATGACGAAGGGTTTTCATTATGTTATTCCTATTCTATTATTTATCAATTATCCGTTTTTTTGTTTGCCAATATGGTTTTTAGCAACTCATTACGGTCAACTAGACTACCCTCACCTAACGGGGTATTCTCAATTTCTTCAGTTTTACTTGCAATTTTTTGATCTAACTGTGCTTTCTTTAACTGTAAATCAAGCATTTTTAACTTCTTATTAATCTTTGCAGTCTTAGCAGTGATAGCATGTCCTAACATACCGCTTGCACTATTGAATATTTCGGCTGAAAAGCGACTATCTACTTGCATACCTAAATCCATCAAGTCTTTATAGCTACTAGTAGCCAATGATGCAAGTTCGTCCATTTCATTATCGCTTGCTTCTAACCCACGAACTTGGGGCAAAGCAATCTCAATTTTCTGTAATGTATCGTATGTTTCTTGTGTGACAAAACTAACCTGTGTGTTTTCAAACACTTGATTGTTTACCTCATCATCAATTGGTAGTTCAAATAATTCTTCTAACTTTTTTGTCATGTGCTATCCTAAATAACAGTATATTTATTACTTACGACGGCCCTGATGAAAAAGGTCATCCTCTGTAACCACCCGAAAAGCAAATCCATTCTGTCTACAATAAGCATTGGCTGCTACCCATTTAGCATGATTGACTGCGACAATAGCCCTATCTCTAGCACTAGCTACTTTGCTTTCAATAAGACTTTGTTTTTTAGGTTTGATTTCTACAACTTCTGCTATCTGTTTTCCATGTCTGTTTGCATACACTACAAAGAAGTCGGGTATGTACATTGACATCTTACCAGTTAATGGGTGGCGGTATGGGATACTGATTGCTTCGCTAGCCCACTTAAGTACGTTCTTATTGTTATCACAAAACATCATAAAAGTCATTTCCCAACCACTACGATATCTAGGTTTATGTTTTCCTATATATTTCTCGGGATTCTGTACTTCATATATACCCTGTGCAAAACTAGCCATTACGTTACTATGTTTCGTTGAATTGATTCATTGGGTGTAGGTTCTGCATTTACACCATATAATGTAGTTTTACTTTTTAAACTGTTAAGATAATAAACCATTAATCGTGTAGCCTTCATTTTATCTCCAGTACCCTGTAGATAATCTAATAATGTCATTGGGTTTTCATCAATAGTAGAAGCAATTCTAAACAACATTGCTGTGAAATTTTTAGCAGTATTTCTACTTTTGCAAACAGATAAAAAATATGAAAAAACTATTTCATATTGATTGGCACCAACTGAAGCGGTGAAATTATAGTAGCTGTCAAAAATTTTAACAGTTCTATCTAATTGTGTTTGTGGTCCGTCTATTATTTGTGCCATATCTACCTCGTAGATATATTTATGCTATACTGTTTTGGTTAGTATTTAGTCGTACCTAGCATCCTGGCCTTGACCAATAACTTGAGGTTGAGATTTAGCCGGGGCACGTGTAAATGCTCCTTTAACAACATCAACTCCTTTTTGAATTCCGTTATTAATACCTGACGATGCGGCACTAGGAAAATCAAATCCTCCCCTATTACTAGGAGCCATTATTTTATTAGATATGATACCGCCCGCCTCGCCTTTTGCAATGCTAAGTGTTTTACCTAATCCATTTTTCAAATCAAATGTTTTATATGCAGTTCCTGCTTTTTGTATTGCGCCAGTAAAATTTCCAGTAGAAATATCATCTATGATACCATCAATAGCATCAACCGCGCCACCTTGCCCAAGGATGCTTGCATTACTCCCTGCTTTACCATTAGGGCTAAGTCTAGTATCATAATGTCCCGGATCACCAAATCCCGACACAATAGCGCCGGGGTTTTGGCCATTGAGTGCTCCTTGAAAATATTTGACAGTTTCATATTCAATTGTCATATTATTTTCCATCACGCCGGCTTCAGAATATGAATATTGATCGTGGTTAAATGATGAAATTATAGGATTTATCAATTTATACATCATAAAATTATGTTGATGAAATCCAAAGATGTTTATAGATTTAAAAAAAGCAATTTTAGGACTGCCTAGCAAACCAGATGTTGTTGTTAGCGATGGGTTTCCCTCACCGATAAAACCCCAATCATCATTGTTTGGAATAATAGTATCATATAAATTTCTATTATCTTCATAGCGTTTACCTATTCCTGAGGTAGATCCCCCTGCTGTCCTAGAAGAATTTATATCAACTTGTGCGGCATCTTTATAGTAATATGTATAATAAGCATGCCATAATTTATTAACTAGATTACTATTATCATCATGGAATTTTATTGATACCGCCTCATATTTTACTTTAGTCTGTACAATACGTTTACGGTTATATTGATTTAAGGAATGTGTTTCAAAATTGAATTTAGGTAGTTGAATTGATTTTACATTCAAACTAAAATTAGCATCTTCCGGCCAATTATTACCTACTTCAGTCAATGCAGTGTTTATATCAAAATATACGTGAAATAAATGTTTAAACTTGGGAGCATAAGCATAATTATTTGGAGTAAAAGTTTTACTTGCATGAGTAGCATCACGTAAGTATTCGCCGCCACCAAAGAATGCCTTTGCGGCATTCCCTGCTTCGGCAGCAACATCTATTCCAAAAATATCTTTGACGGCGCCGCTGACGACATCTTTGCCTTTGCCAAAATTGCCATTTACAAGGCCATCAATACTGAATGCCATTGTTTACCTAAGTTAACTGCCTAAACCAGTGACCGATGTTCCACCAAATGCACGACCAACATTAGTACCAACGCCAGAACTTAATGGAGATTGAATTGCATTATCAAAACGGATAGATAACTGAATAGATACTGGATCATTTGATTTATAATCCATGTTATTGTAGTTTGCTGATTTAATAAAACATCCATACAATTCCCAGGTTTCTAGTACATTAGGAACCAATGTACCATTACCACCGTCTAGAATTTCATAGTTAATCTGGAACTTGTAGTCCTGGCCTGAAGCCGCACTTGCTTGCTCAACAAAGTCAAATTGTTTCTGTAGTTGCTGACCAACTAATTTTGAAACATTACCGGCAGCATCATCACGCAAATTAATTTGCGTTTCTTGCCAAGAATGTTTGCCGGCTAGATATACTTTACTGTTGTAAATGTCGATTACTGTTTCTTCAAAAGAAACGTTGGGACGTTGTATATCCATAACTTGTTTGGTTAACTCTTGAGTTGCACCACCTGTACCAAAGTTTAAAAATAATGCTCTGAATCTAAACTGTAGTTTAGGCATTAACAAACCCTGAGAACTAGGTGTGTTGTCTGATCCGACAGTCATGTTGAACAATGAATTTGAGGCTGTTGCCATATTACTATCTCCTATATATTATTTATCTTAAATAACTCCCCCTGAGGGGAGTGTATTTATTGAGCTCCAATAGCCCCGGTGTTCATAACACGAACCGGTATGTAAATGAATTCTGCTGCCTTAACTGGCTCAATTGCAATATCAATCCACAATTCATTTCTATCAATTCTAGATGGAGTATTATTACTTGCATCACATACAACTAGATAGTCATACAATCCGCGCTTTCCAACTAAGTCAATAAACAATGACTGAACAACACCGGTAAGTTGATTACGTGTAAGAGCATCGTTTGGTTCGAATACGAATGGACGAGCCGCAACTTGCAGTCTTTCACGAATATAACAAACTAAACGTGATACATTGATGCGATCCAATGCTGATTGTGAATCAAATGAGTTCTTATTACCATAATTCAATAGACCAACACCAGTAAAGAATGCTAATGGATTGATTTGATTCAAATATAACACATCACGAATACTCATACGATTCTTAACTACTTGGAATTCACCAGTAGTAGCATCTAAGTATCCAATATTTGTAGCGTTGTCAATTGTACCACGGCGTGTACCTGCTGGAGCTAACCAAGGATAACCCAATGTATCGTTTCTTAGTAACGTGCGTAACATCATATGACTTGCAGGAACAACTGCGGCTGTACCTGTTGTATCTGATGTAATACCGCTTGGGTAGAACACACCTAAATACGTATCACGGGTAACCCAACCATCTTCACCTGACTCGGTTGCTAATGCTTCATTAGTCGCCCAATTTGTAATATTAGTAGCTTGATCTGGTAATCTTAATGGAGTATCACCTACAATGTAAGCAGTATTATTGCGGTCATTGTTTAACGTTACCATATTAGGTTGTAGTTCTGGATAACCAGGAGCTGCTATCAAGTTAAAGAAATTATCTTCTTCACGTATAGTTTGATTTGTATCAATTACCGATTTCATCGCTGACACAATCATATGACGCTGTGCGTGACGACCTAAGTAAGCCGAACCATCTGACTTCAATCCGCTAGCACTAACCCAAGCATAACTTACTTGAGGTAAATTAGCATTGTTTGTCGGTGCGCCTGAATTATAGTTACCGGCATTAGGATAATTTTTGTTTGTAAAATAATTAGTCTTGAATTCTTTAATATTGTATCCTGAACGGCGTGTATTGAATAATAACATACCCTGTGGAGATAAAGCTGGATTTGGTGCATCTAAATCTAAGTGATTACTAGTTAATAAAGTAGTTATAGATGGAATAGGATCATCTACTGGATTCACAGCACCCGAATGACTCCATCTTGCATCAGCAAACAAAATACCATTACTACTAGTTTGGTCATTTTTATCAATCAAAACCCATTGATCTACACTACTAACTGCTTCCCAACGATATAACATTGGATAGTTTTCTAAATCAGCAGAATCAAGCCATAGATCACCATAAACCAATACAGTTCCATCACTTTGCGTTATTGGTGCTGATGCACTAACAATAGGGCCCGTAGAATCAGTATTATTTGTTCCTGAGTTAGCTGGATGACCAGAACTATCAAAGTTTACATTTCTATATCCCTTCCATACTCCACCTTGGTTGACCATGATATCAACTTGACTTGGTGTGCTAAAGTACCAATATCTACCGTTTGCAGGTAATTCTACAGGAGCACCTTCATTTGCAGTATACTCAATTTCTTCCCAATTTGAAATTTGGGTATAATACTTTCTATCTGCAAATTGAGTTGTTGTTGATATTCTAACTGATTCCAAAGATCCTGCATTAACTTTAGTGACATTTAATTTCAAATCATTAACACCGTTAGAACCACTAAGATAACCACCACTGACTTTTAAAACATCACCCACTGCGTAACCGGAACCACCACTAACAGTGTTTATTATATATTTTCCTGCACTATCCACAGACACGGAAATTGATCCACCTGTGCCGGATGTTGTTACTGCTTCAGGTGTAACAGATACAGTAAATGTATGTATCGGTCCATATTTAATACCTACCCCATCAAATCCTAAATCAGCATACAATACATCTGAGCGTTGGAGTGTTATAGGGTCAATATCTGATATAAAAATTTCACCACCTAATGTATGAGTAATTTGAATAGTTCCATCAGTTGTTAATGTAGCAGTTGTATAGGGAATTTGAGCATTTTGCCAATCTGTAACAAATGAAGCCGCGGTTGTTCCTGTATTCTCGAATATTATTTTGGTTGCGGGTAAATCTATACTAGACAATCTTTCACCAGGAATACTCACATATACAGTAAAACTATTGCCTGTAGTAATTGTAGGGTTAGCTATTGTTGTAGTAGTAACTGTAGGCCCCGTAGCCAGTCTATTAAATAATTTTACTGGTGCAGTACTTTGACTACCGCCAGCACCAGGACTAGCATATCTTGCAAAAATTGTATTTTGGGGAATAGCCTTTCCACCAGTACTATCTAATGCAGCGGTTGCGTTAATTTCGCTACCATATGCTGAAACAAATTGTGAAGTCCAACTAGCAGTTGCTACGCTATATTTTGAGAGTGATAGTGATAATCCATTCCCGGCGCTGCTTGTTTTAATCCAAACAGATCCAGTAGCACGGGGTTTTGCCTGACTTGAAGTCCATAATGGCATTTGAGCACTGGTACCATAATGACATGTAACACCATAATAAGAACCTGCAGTAATTCCCAATTGAGTAAGCAAGGAACCGTCAGTGGAATGATTAGCTAATGTGACAATATTTCCATCAACTACATAGATATTCAATTTATTATCAATTACGTCAGCGTTAAATTGAATGTCGTTTAAATTATTAAGATAAGTTGCAATATCGTTCACATCATCACCGGCGGCTACAATAATATTGGTTGTTGATGCCATTCCGCTTGCCTCACAGGTTAATGTTATATCAAAACTATATCCAGTAGTTAATGTTGGATTAGAGATAGTAGAACTTACTGATGGATTACTTGAAGCCAATGAATCACTATTTAATGTCATCCATGTATTATCCATCATTTTATAGAAATAGGTACTATCCCCGGCAGGCTCACCAGCGTGATGCATTGCAACAATTGCATATTCTCCCACGTTACCAATGGTATCTAATGGATGTCGTGCATCAGTTAATTGATCGGTACTTGTAAGAACATATGGAATTTGATTAACAAACTTACCAGACGTAGCATTAAATTCATAAATGCCCCATGTACTATTAGTTGTATCTAACCAATATGTACCATCTACCGCTTCACCTGATGGTCTAGAAACTGATCCTACAAATTCTGATAAATCGATATCTGCTCTTAAAATATAGCAACGATTTGTTGTGCCCAATAATGAATAGGCTGCTAATAAACCATATTCGTTTAATTCATATCCATGAATCGGTGTACCATTTGTTGTCTTATAGAAGAATGGATTACCAAACAAAGTAGTTAAGTCACGTTGACTTGTTACTTGATATAATTTACCTGCATTTGCTTTTGTTGTTCCTACAGCTACTGCTGTGCCTGCGGCGTTTGCTTTATTTTGTGCTGATGCAACAATTAGCAACGGAACTGAATTTGTGGCTGCTGGTAAATATTGACTTTGGTCGATGATATTTACTTCTACGCCTGGTGATACTAGTGCCATGTTATTTTCCTTTATGTTATGATTATGAGGGTTAACGCCCTAACGTACTAATATTTAGTGTAAATGGTAAAAAAATGCCAATTAGCGTACCTTCGAAGGTTACAATGATAAATATAGTATGAGACCAATATGCAACACATGCGGTAAGAATAATACTGCTGTAAATTATAAACGTGATGGCATAACACACTATCGTAGTATGTGTGATGAATGTGGTCGTAAGAAAAATAAACTTAAACCAAGAGAACCTAGTTGGAAAAAGTCAGGGTACAAGAAAAAAGCCACATGTGATTTATGTGGCTTTAAGAGTTCATATCCTAGTCAGACTACTGTGTTTCATATAGATGGTAAACTAGAACACACTGAGTTTACTAACCTACGTACAATCTGTTTAAACTGTGTTGAAGTGGTAAAAAGAAAAGAAGTTAACTGGCGTCGGGGCGATTTAGAAGTTGACTAAGTGTAGCATGTAAATCATCAATAGATCCGTTATTGTCAATATAATGGTCGTATTCTAATCCCACACTAGAGTATTCACTGGCATGAATCTTAGCTTTGTCTAACTTAGCTTTGCTCAAAGCCCAAAGACTATTCCCGTCAGGTCCCTTATTATATGCTTTTGCCGCATCGTACCATTCGGGTTCAGGACCTCGATTTGATCTTAAAGTAATACCATTTGCATTTTTGATAGCATCAACTTCATTACGGAATCTACAATCAGTAATGACGATATCATCTTTTGTTTGTCGTAGTTTGTTCTCTACACTTGCTACCCATATATCGTCATGGAAGTTAGCACGACAAACTTCAGTACCCCATTGTTGTAGAACCCAGCGTGGTGTTAGTTCAGGGATGTTTAATCGTTGACTCCACCAAGGATCAACTTGTTCACGCCATTTGCGGCTAGATTTAGTTGTACCTTCTAACATTTCTCGTTCCCAACCAAAGACACTTGCTACAGCATCTTTAAGACTGGATGCAAAACTTATCCGTTTAAATTTGTGATTTGTTACTAAATAGTCAGCTATAGTATCCTTGCCGCTGCCAATTAGACCTGTTACTCCTATAATCATACGTTCTCCTGTACTTGTAATTATATTACTAAGAGATGACATGTGCTAGCATTTAGGTTACATTTGTTTTGGTCTAGACAATATGAATCTTAATCCCATTTCTGGATTATAGTCTTGTTCTAAATCCCAATTGGGTATTAAACGCTTAACCATTCTTGTGTATAGTCCTATGCGACTGTTTTCTTTTGCATCAAATATAATTTTTTGTACATTATCACTGTAGTCTTCTAAGAATTCACGCATTATATCTACTACAATTGACATTACTTCTGCTGAGTTGCCTGTACCTGTTGTGCCATATAGTGATAATTTTTCAGGGTCTAACGCCTCTCTAATTAAACGAAATTGTATTTCCCATGTTTCTGGCTTATCATCTTGGTGATGACTGTAGGCTGACCATACATACTTTCTTTCGCCCACAGTAAAATTTGCAACTGCCTCTTCCTGGGATTGTCGATTCCACTTCCAGTTTTGATTACCGGGGCGAAATAGTTCCGTAATAAACTCAGTTGCTCTCATATAATGTTATTAACCTTGTACCCAAGTTAGTGGCTGACTATAATCCACATAACGCTTTAAATCTTCTAATAATGTGGCTTGCATTTCTTTAGCTTCGGATTTCAATGCGGATCCGTTAAGGGTAGTGCCGCCACCCGGGCCAGCAATGCTTGCAAACTTTTCACGGGCTTCACCCAAGATACTCATACATTGAGCAAAGGTCCAGTCACCAATCCAAACACCACTTCCCGGATCTTGAAGTAATGTTGATTCAGGCTTTTGAATATCAGCCCAAATTAGTATCTGTTCACCGTTACCTTTGATATTTCTCACTAAGCGAATTTCTTTTGTAACATTGTTGAAGGTGTAGATTACATATCCACCAAACATACGTGCAACCAATTCAACATATCCTGCATAGAAATCATATGTTGCTAACCCACCTGCCGAACTATAGTTCAGTAAATACGTGTTAAGAATAGCACTACTAAATGGATCAAAACTAGTTGATCCTGGGCCTGTCTCCATTCCAACAGTACGACGGAATACTTGTCTTACATTAATAAATTCTTTGGGAAGAGTATAAATTTCCTGATGCTCTTGTAATGTCAATAAAGTATATGCTTCTTCTGTTGCATTTTGTGCTCGTTGACGATATACTTGAACCGCATACTTATAAGCGGCTTCATAATGTTCAGGATCTAATTCAACGTCAACAATGCCTTCGCCCATACGTAAGCGTAAGTTTCTAAATAAATCTTCTTTTAATGCGTCTAAACTAGTTGATTGCAGAATTGCCATTGTGTTCTCCAGATAATATATTTATCTGGAAACCATAGTACAATGAACTAAACTCAACTTTTATTTTAGATAAGTGAGTGTAAAATAAATATAATTTTACTTAAGGAATACAATGAATGAGTCAAGCAAGGCATTAATTCGCCGTTTACAAGATGCTAGGTTTGCTAGTACATATTTTAGAGGTTATGGAATTGATATTGGGGCGGGTAACGACCAAATTGGAAGATACACTCAACAATTTCCACTAATGACAGGTTTAAAAGCGTGGGATATGCCTGACGGTGATGCTCAACTTATGGAAGGGGTAGCTGATGATACATTTGATTTTGTACATAGCAGTCATTGTTTGGAACACATGAGGGACCCGTTCCAAGCATTTGATAATTGGCTTAGAATTTGTAAGCCGGGCGGACATATTATTGTAACTATTCCTGATGAGGATTTGTATGAACAGGGCGTGTGGCCTAGTAACCATAACCCCGATCATAAAACAAGTTGGACAATTAATAAAGAAGAAAGCTGGAGCCCGGTCAGCACTAACGTATTTGAATTCTTATATCAATACAATAGTGAGGTTGAGGTTCTTAAGGTTGAATTAATAAATGGTACATTTATATATGATATTGGTAGAGTAGATCAAACCTATCATAGTATAAGTGAGTGTGCGATTGAATTTATAGTTCGTAAACGCACACCGGAAGAGATAAAAAGAAAAGGTAGATTACCTAAATAATCTACTTAGATATCGTTGTGTTGACGATTCTCACTATTGAACACGTTAAACTCGCCACCGGGATATCGTGCTTTTAGTTTCTCTACGTTCTCAGCAATCACATCATTAGGATCTAGACGAAGTGCCCTGCAAGCGTTAATCCAGTACCACATGATGTCTCCGAGTTCACGTTTCATGTGAAAGACATTATCGTCAGTTAGGGGTTTACCTTGAAAGAAAATCTTTTTAGGAATCTCAATAAACTCGCCTGACTCTGCGGCTAGTCCTAGACATGCGGTCAGTAACAACGGAACGTTGATGTCAGGCCCATATTTCATTATACCGGCATCGGCATCTAGTTCATAGTTTGCATCTAATCGGTCAAGGGTGTCCATGAAAGTTGTCAAGTCACTACTTGGTTGGCTTGTAACAGCCTGCACAAAATCACTATATTTGTTTAAATCTACATTCATTTTATCAAATCCTTAAACATTTGTTTTGCTCCTTGTTCACCTAAATGGTAAACAAAGACTTCACTTACTCGTTGTAACATCGCACAAGCCATCATAAGCTGGTCTTCTTTGTCATCACACATTAGTAATTGCTGTTCGACCGGAGCCATTAGTTCTGTCATCCTGTCTTTTATTTTACTATTATCCATTAGAACGCTTTCAGTATTAGCATGTTCTCATTGAACCTACCATTAGGCGCAGTTGCTACTGCTTTAATCTCTTTAAAGTATTTACGTGCAGCCGGCTTGCTACCCATTATTTCTTTAATCTGCTCACCCGGCTTACGCAATGTTTTGACTTCACTTGTATTGCTATCAAAGCCTAGGATCGTATTACCCTTAACTGTAAAAGTCTTACTGTAATCGTCAGCAATGTAATGATGCACTTTACGTTTTGCAGTATCATAGACCCATGCCTCGCTTGCACCGTGTAACTTAGTAGGATGCACACTAATCAGTTCAAGTTTGTTGACTGGATCCTTGAATTCTTTCAAGTACTTGAGTTTAGCAACAATCTTCTCAACAGGGACTGCTTTGCGTTTGCGAGGTGCTTTGCTTGCTTTCTTAATTGAGATATAGCTGTTCAAGTCACCTAGAACGTTATCTACAAATTTGACAAGATTACGCACTTGTACTTTACCTAAGAAAGCATAAGCCTCGTTCAGGTCTTTATCTGTACCCTCAACTAGTTGATTAAATTCTTCAGCTTTGCGTTTCCAAATCTCAACAATGATAGGGATATGCTGTGGCATGACATTGAATTTAGCAACAATATCAACTGTCTTTTGTGTAGTCTTACCTGTAGTGATGTACTCGTCAAGTAGTCCTTCAAGTTCACCTGCTGCCTCACCGGCTTTCTCACGCATCAATTCCTGAATGTTAGGACGATTGCTAGGTTCTTTTGTAACGACCTCAGGCTTGTGAACCAGTTTCAACAGTCGGGAAATTTCATTTTCTAGTGTAAGTGATTCATGTTCGTTCAGTTCAAGACCGCGCAAATTCATACGTGCGAGCCAGCACAATGTCATCAAGAATTCAGATTCATGTACTTTGCGTAGATATTTCGCTTCAGCGGTACGGTCATGACTATCTAAATATTGACATAGCAATTCTTTAGCATCCTTTTTACCATAGAACCGATTGTACCATGTGAAACTTACAGTTAGTGTAATTTTACGTCTGTCAGTGTCAGGTTGCAATGGGAAGAATGGTTCATCACCCATATACTTTTGATCAGCATCTTTTGGATTCAGTGCCTTGATAAAGTGATCTGATGTTGCTTTGGGTTTGCGTATTGTCATGAATTACTCCTGAGTGTCGAATATTTAATATTATATACGAACATTCATTTATTGTCAAGTCTTTTGTGAGGTAATACTTTTGCTTTAGGATTGCGATAAATACACTATGCCAAGATTATCCTTATACCGCGAGAAAAAATCCAACGATTATCGATTCTTTGATAGAATTATCAAAGAGCAATTCACTGTAGGTGGAACGGATTTGTACGTTCACAAATATATAGGTATCAAGGATCAAGGTCCTAGTGCAGATTTAACTCAGCCACAGCGTAGTATATTAGATCCTACTCAAATCCAAGACTTGTTATTCTTAGAGAATCGTGACCGCAATTATGCGCCCGATATCTATAGAATCAGAGGTCATTATAATGTACAGAACCTAGACTTTGACCTAAGTCAATTTGGATTGTTCTTAAACAATGATACTATATTCATTACAATACATTATAATGAAATGATTGATTTAATTGGTCGTAAATTGATGGTAGGTGATGTATTAGAATTACCTCATTTGACTGACTACCATCCATTAAACGAATTGATACCTACAAGTTTACGTAGATACTATCAAGTAACAGATGGAAACTTTGCAAGTGAAGGATTCAGTAGTACATGGTATGCACATCTATGGCGAATTAAATGTGAGCCACTTGTTGATAGTCAAGAGTTTTCAAGTATACTAGAGCAGCCACTAAACAAAGACAACTACCTTGGTGTATGGGACAGAACCAAAACATACGTACCGGGTTATGTAGTTACATACGGTGATAAAAATTATGTTGCCGCATCTACTGTTCCTATAGGTACTCCGTGTACAATATATGATGATGTAACAAAAACTTATATAATTAACTCGCCATTTTGGACATTGGATACTGCTGACAATCTAAAAGATATTTTAAGTAGATACAACACAAACATAGCAATCAATGATGCGGCTTTAGCTGAAGCTAGAAGATTATTACCTAAATCAGGATATGATAATACTAATTTATATGTAGTTGCGACTAATTCAAACGATGAACCAGTAAGTACTGCAAGTATTGTTAATTTGAAGGGGTCACCCGTAAGACCAGAAGGCACTATTGAAGAAATTGTAGCACGTGGTCAAAATTATTTTGTGGTTAGGATTGGTGCAGGTGCATTAAAAAGTATTTGGGATATGACTGCTGATTCAGATGATACTAAATTAGCAGAGTTTGTCAAACTGAATTTAAAAGTAGCTAGAACTAAACCACAGAAAACTGACACAGGTTCTGGTAAAGTTAAAGGTGATTTAATATTATCAGTAAAGGCATTGGGAGCAATTGACGGCCCTTATGGTACTACTGATAATACATATAGTAATGCTGATCAAGATCCATTAATGGATGGTTTTACTGGTACTATCATTCCTGATATCATGGATTATCGTGCTGATAGTGATCCAAGATTCCATTTTGTTGCAAGAAGTTCACCAAGAAGTTTTGGTTATACAGATGGTTATATGGTTGGCAACGGCAATGCCCCTAATGGTGTTACTACTGGTGCAGGTATTACGTTTCCATCACTACCAAAGGCTGGTGATTATTTTTTAAGAACAGATTATTTACCACAGTTATTATTCCGTTGGGATGGTAATCTATGGGTTAAGATTAGTGAGAATGTTAGAACAGGTGTTGGATTTAGTGATGCTAATAATCAATCTCAGTTGTCCGGGTTCATTAACAATACAAACACAACTACACTGAGTGATGGTACTGAAATGCCGGAACGTCAAGCACTTTCACAGATACTAAAAATACAACCAGATTAAGGTAATAGATGGCACAGTTTTTCTTTGATAATCAAATCCGCAGATTCTTAATACAATTTGCAAGAATCTTTAGTGATTGGCAAGTTACTAAAGGAACAGATCCTGCAGGAAATGATATTCTTGTTCGTGTCCCAATTCAATACGGTGACGCTAGTAGAATGGCGCAAACACAAATTGCAAACAACAGTCCTAGTAGTTTACCTAGTGCACCATTAATAACATATAATGTTGTAGCACTAGATTACGATCAGGGTAGAACGCAAGATCCTACGTTTGTTGATAAAGTATCGATGAGACAACGAACATTTAATCAGGATTCAGGATCATATGAAACTACACAGGGTCAAGCCTTTACTGTTGAAAGAATGATGCCTGTACCATATAAGCTAAGTGTGAACGTAGATTTTTGGACTACCAACTATAATCAAAAACTAGAATTGATTGAACAATTAGGTGTATTGTTTAATCCTGCATTAGAAATCCAAAGTACGGACAACTTTATTGATTGGACTTCTTTATCAGTTGTATACCAAGACGGTTTAACATTTAGCAGTAGAACAATTCCTCAAGGTTCAGGTAACCCGATTGACATTATGAGTTGGAAATTTCATATGCCAATCTGGATAAGTGGTCCTGCTAAGATTAAAAAATTAGGTGTCATTCAAAAAGTTATTGCAAGTATCTATCAAGGAAATGCTCTCACTGACATGCAAGATAGTGACTTATTATTAGGTACAAGACAAAAGATTACACCTTATGGATATAAGATATTATTAATCGGTGATACACTCCAACTATTGCCTGCTAATCAACCACTAAGACCTAATAATGAAATGTTGGATATACCAGAAGCTCCTGATACTGAGTTACATTGGTCATCATTGTTAAGCGTGTACGGTGCAATCAAGCCGGGCATCTCACAGATTTGGTTACAAAATCAACACATGACTACTGATATTGTAGGCACCATTAACTTGAATCCAACAGATGATAGAATTTTATTATATAATATTGATACTGATACACTACCCGAAAATACGTTGACTCCGGTTAATAGCATTATCAATCCTCAATCAAAAGGTCCATCACATGGGTTACCCGCAGTGGTTAATGGTCAACGATATTTACTAATTGAAAATATAGGTGATGTAGACAATGTTTCACCATCTATTTGGGGTAATGTAGTTGCTAATGCAAATGATATTATTCAATATAACAGTAGCGCACAACAATGGCAAGTTGATTTTGATAGTAAAAATTCAACTACAACTGAATATGTTAAGAATCTAACTAGCAGTGTACAATATAGATTCACTGATGGTGTTTGGGTGAAAGCATTTGAGGGTTGGTATGAGGCGGGGGATTTTTCTATCGTCATCTAATGCTATGATAAATCATAGTATGAAAGACAATACCTCAGCAGGGATCTTTTTTTACGCAAGTGATACAAAAAGATTTCTTTATCTACTTAGAAACGATAATAAAAATCCAGGTAATTGGGGTATACCCGGTGGAAAAATTGAAGGCAAAGAAACACTATTGAAAGGTGTTGAAAGAGAATGCTTAGAAGAAGTAGGTTTCTTTCCTGACAATGCTAAACTCGTACCAATACAAAAATTCATAAACAATACATTTACATATCATACATTCTTTTGCAAAGTAGACAAAGAGTTTATTCCAGTATTGAATGAAGAACATTGTGGATATGCTTGGACTGACAGTGAACATTATCCCAAACCATTACATCCGGGACTGTTTAACACAGTCAACTTTGATGTAGTACAAGACAAATTAAAGAAACTAATAAAAAAAGCCGCATAGTGCGGCTTTTTTGTTGATGCTTAAAAAGATTAAGCGTTAGCAATTTGAACTGTTGTGTTCAATGTTGGTGCGGCTAGTGTCCACTGTACTGCGGTGTCAGTAGCAAATTCATGTCCTGCAGAACCATAACGTACCAATGTTGCTTTGTGTCCAGTAAGTTTCTTAACATAATAAGTTTTACCAGAAGAATCAGTAGCTGTTAAGTCCATTTCACCGGCAGCATTTGACGCGGCTGATGTTTTTAATGAACAAGTCATAGTACCGTCTGCTGTTTTAACCTTGTAGCGGCGTGCACCAACTTGACGAATAATATCAGCAACTTTACGAGTACCACCTGTTACGTATGCAAACGGTGTAAGTGCGTTTTCTTGATTGGTACTTGAACCAGGTGCACCTGAATCAGTTGTTAACACAATAGTACCTACTGGAGCTGCACCAGTAGTAGCTGAGTAAGTAGTAACTGTAAATGTTTCTGCGCCAGTATAACCAGATCCTTTTTCATTGATAACAGCACTTTTAACACTAAAGTTAATATCAGTTAAGAATGTAGCAGGTCCTGAATGGGTGCCTGTCTTAGTAATATTGACACCAGTTGTGTCAGTTGGTAAACTACCATATGCAACACCACTACCTGCAGTTGTTGTAAATGTAGCATTTGTTCCGCTTATACTAGCAACGGTAATAGTTGGACTACCACCGGCTGCATAAGTGTATGTATCACCGACTGATAATCCTGCTTTGCCTGCGCCTGTTGACACACTTGCAACTTCAAAAGTAACTGCCCAAGTTGCTTGTACACCGCCGGGCAACGTTGGAGCTGGAAGTGCTAACCCTATTAATGGGCTATTTGTAGCATCATTGCCACGGAATAGACCTAAGTTAGACCAATTGATACTAGCGATGCCTTCACCACCAATTTTATCATCAGTAGTACCTGTTGTACCGATGTTGCGATTACCAAAATATTTTTTGTTTAGATTTGATGCCATTTTATTTTTCCTTTAAGTTATGGGCGTTCTAGGCCTACGCAGTGGCTTACTGCGTAAACTCTCATTCAAGAGCGAACATTATATTTATCTTTTTTGGGTGATTAGAAAGGAGTCTGACTCATTGAAACTCTAGACCAAATGTCTGTTAAATTGTCAACATAGTCTTGTCTACAGTAATACATGTAATTATTGTCAAACGCTATAGTACCTTTTTTATCGCCGACAGCACCAAAGCTATTTGCTGGTGCAGTTGCTACTGTTACTATCAGTGTACCAACAGTTGCATTACCTGTAACTGTTAAATTAGCCAATGTACCAACACTTGTGATATTAGGTTGTGCGGCTGTTGTTAATGTACCTACTAAGTAGTTACCACTAATAAGATTGGCACCCGAAACTTCTGAGCCAGTACCGCTTAATTTAATATCTGTATTAGCACTAAGAGTAATATTTGCTGTTGAAAAGGTTGCAATATTTGCAGTTCCACCCACACTTATTGTTACATTGCTGTTAGCGGTAATAGATACATTACTGTTTCCACTAATAATGTTGCTAGGTTTACCCCAAGACAAATCAGACCCAGTATTATACAACCAACCTTCTGCGTCTTGAGGTAAACTTGCTCCTCCTCCAACAGAGGATGTCCAACTTAAATTACCGGTTCCATCAGTAGATAATAAGCCGCCACTCATTCCGCCTGAAATTGAAATATTTGCAGGGGCTCCTAAACTTAGTTTAATATTTTTATTAGGGCCTAATTTTGTTCCGTCCCAGTTAGTCCAAGACGTACCGGTTGATGCATTGCCGTTTGCTACTAATAGTTGACCAGTAACAATATTAGCTGTGCTAAGATAAGTATTACTAGAACCTTCTACTTTAGCAAATTGTAATGTTGAGACTTCAGTTAATATTTCAGTTTGTGTAGTTGTTCCACCATCCGGAACAGGTACTAATATAGGATCGTTTCCTATATATACTCGTTGAGTATCTGATGCAAATCCTATTTCCCCCGTGTCTAATTGGGGCAAATCTATATTTGCACCTACTCTGTGAATTATTTTACTTATTTGTACAATGGCCATAGTTTAATCTTCAGTTGATTAAACTATTTATCACGATTTACAAGAACTTCATATAGAATTGTTCACACTTTTTGAACCACATATCAGTATATTTGTCAAATTCAGTACCCTCAACGATGAATTCTTGGTATTCATTGGCAGCTGAACACATAAAAATAACACCCTTACGTATCTTTGTTCCATGCACTTCATTGTGTGCGTTAGCATAGGCTGCCAGCTGTACAAAATAGTCATCAATCCACTCACGTTTCTTGGGCTTGTTTGTCTGCTTGTGATCCATGATAGCTTCTGCATTATCATGTACACCACACAAGTCAGTTGTACCAGCATAAACTGACGGGAAATATACTGGAACTTCTGTACCCCAGTATTCATTACACTTACTAAGTCCTTGAGCAATGATGCTCTGAGCCATTTGATGACTTTGAATACTATATGGATTGCTTCCCGGTGTGCCTATTTCACCTGTCTTAATATAATCTTCAAGCCACTTGTGCATTCGTGTACCACGACCTGCGGCTTCAGTTGTTATCTCTTGTGCTTTTTGGGGACCGACTCGTTTGCGCCACTCCATCAATGCTTTTTTGGATTCTTCTGATTTAGTAGCATCTAGTATTGTAGTGACTGAGGGAAGTTTATTACCATCGGGAGTTGCATATCTACGACCTTCTGGTGTGTCAATGCGTTTGAGTGGTTCGTATTTGAATTTGTTGGGATTGTACATTTACTAAGATTATACACTATCTTAGATTAATTGTCAACTATATTCGGTTAATTGATTTGTTTACTAGCCATTTGCTGGCGAATCTTTTCATTCTCATCCGGGCCTTGTTCAGCACCCTCTGTGTCACGGTCTTGGCCCTTGAAGATAACTTGATCTTTTTCGATATCTCTGATGATATTTTTCAGTGGATCTTGTTTAATCATATTAAACAAATCTGCTTTGTCTACAGTTATGCCATTCTTGTTTAAGACAGTCAAGAATTCATCAGTGGTCATAGGTTCATTTTGCGTAGAAAGTTGATTAGCTACTGCTGTCAACTTAATACGCAATGGGTCATTATCACTGAATTCGTATAAGCGCATATTAACGCTTAGTTCTGCCTACTGCTGGCATAGGCTCTTCTGGTTCTTCTGCTGGCATCTCAGGTTCTGCCATTGCGTCAGCACCCATTTCTTCACCACCTAGATCAGGTCCCATCTCGCCACCTGCCATTGGATCGGCTCCCATACCATTATCCATGCCTCCTGCATCCATACCAAAGCCGCCGCCTTGACCAGTCACAACACCTAATGCGCCTGTAAGACCTGTCTTAGATTGTGTTAGTGCGGCTTGTAGTGAAGTCAATGCCTCTGTTACTTGGCTACTAAATTGTTCACCTTCACTTGTTCCAAACTCACTGTTAACACCGTCAACAACTGCTGGTAATTCTTTTACTAGCATATCACTAACTTGTTCAATCATCTTTTGCATTGAATCAACCATTTCTTGTGCGGCTAGAACAACTTGAGATTTCTCAACTTCTTCATTCTCAACAACAATACGTGGATTGTACATTGGCATAGTTCTTAAATCACCGTAATGATGATTTAGTGCTTGTTCCATGAACACAAGTTTCAAGTAAGCAGGATTTTGTTCTCCACTCATTGACTTGTTTTTTGCTTCACTCATCAATCCTTTGACTTTTTTAAGCATATTTTTAGTCTCATATAGACCTAGCTTCTCAACATTAAAGGATGTGTTGAAGTGTTCTTTTAGAGCTTGTTTAGCTACTGTTGTTGGTTTAGCGTTAAATTCGGTTAGTTTCATAGTTTTTCCTAGAGTACTGATAATATATTTATCATTGGTTTAATTATTTTGCGGAGTTTAGCGCAAATTGTTTATGTTGCCAAGCATTGGCCTTGTCTATAAAATTCTCTAATTCTGATAGAAGTTTCTGCTTTTTGAGCATATCTTCGTTCAACTTAGTCAAAATGATAGTCCTAGCTTCTAGGTTCTTCCCAGACTTAGCTAATTTTTGATGTAGTTTTAGATTTTCCAGTGTTCCTGAAAGAATACTGTCTAAGTAAAGAACTCGGGCAGCATCCATAATATAATTAGATTTATCAAACGTGATCCAAGTTACTGCATTCTTTAACTCAGTAAAAGTATGACTAGTGTATGTTGCATCTTTAGTCATTAGATATCCGTCATCATTTTTTTTGATAGAATAATCACCGTACAGTCTATATGTTCCGTCAGGATCCTGATAAATGATTTCACGTTCTAATTTTGATAGCTTTTCTTTACTGAACATCCTAGTCAGAATAGAAAATAATTTGTCGTTTTTACTGACCATCAATCACCTCAAAGTATATATTTCTTAATTCAGGAGTAACATCTAAAAATGTTGGTAATTTATTAAATTCATTACCAACTTGAATCATGGGTACACCTTCACAATCAGAGAATAGATATCCTAAATTAGCTATACCATCATTAAACATATCTTCCCCAACAATAGTAAAGCTAAATGACCACATTGTACAAGGTTCTTCTGATTCTAATAAAAATCCAAATCTTTCTGTGTCACTTAGTGTAACTTCTTCTTTTTCAGGTGTTGTAATTTCTTCTGGTAACCCTCTTAAGGAGATTATTTGAATAATAGTATCAAGATTACATTGTGTATTTCTTTGTTGTTCCCACAATGTTATCTTTTCCGCAACAGGAGCGGGAGTGTTTCTTCTGTTTGTAATTCCTGTTTTAGTTATATCAAACAGGGTGTAGCATTTAATTTTTAATGACATACACTATTTATAGAGGTAAAAAAGCCCGCAATAAAAGCGGGCTATATTAATTTAATTTGGGATACCCATCATTCCCTTAATACTCGGCATTTCTACTTTAGCCTTATTAGTATTTGCTTGCGCTATTTTTAACATTACTGGACCAAGTGCTAAATCAGCCTGGTCATTCTTTCCAGTAACAGCTTGGTCTAATGCTTGGTCTAATGCAAGTTTATATACCCCGGTATTATAGTTATTTCTTGTTAGATAGTCCTGAGTAAACTTATTATAATCAAACTGAGGATCTGTTTTTGCGTTACGTAATTTGGTTGAAAAGTTATTGATAAAAATTTGATCTGCTCTCTTATCCACTCTATTATTAATAGGGCCTGTTCGTCTTGCAGGGGCTGACAGGCTTCTGCCCTGGATAGCTTTATTAACATACTGTAGGTATACATCAGGAACATCACCGGGTGAATGCGCTCCAGATTGAATTGCATCAGCCCAAGAATTAATATGCTGAATGTCAGTTTCATCTGGTTTAGAACCTCCATGAAGACTGTATTGCATTGCTTGTTGTTGCGCTTGTGCAGCCTGTTGTTGTTGAGCATACGCCGGTGATGCAGGGGCAGCCTGCTGTTGTGGAGCCTGCTGTTGTGGAGCCTGCTGTTGTGGAGCCTGCTGTTGTGGAGCCTGCTGTTGCTGACGTTTAGCCCGTTGTCTTTGTCGGCGGGATCCGCCCCCCTCAATTAAAAAATCAAACTCAGAGAATCTCATCTTTTTTCCTCAAACTTTTTGAGAATCTATCCTGATCACGTGCTTTAATAGCACTAAGCAATTTTCTCTCTAGTATCTGAGCCTTTTCACTGTCATAGTGCTTGTTAATCATTTCCAATAGATTAATTGCGCTAGTGATGATATTATGGGCACGGCTTTCAATAATATGTGACGTATCACGATTATTTCCAATTGCTTCTAATTCTTCTAAAAGACTACGGGTTTTTCTTTGCATGTTGTGGGTAGATCCTAATAGTATTTATCAATTTTGGAGATTCTTAAGTAAAGATTTAAGTGTCGCCCCTCGCACATCTGCTACTACACGCTTTGTCTCTTCCGGGAGATGTATATTTTCCCCCACTACAGTAGATTGGGGCTTTACTTGATTCATAATATCGTTGGGACTCGGAGCTGGCCTATATTTTGCTTGCTGATCCGAATATCCTTCCGGGTCTTCATCCGTAATACGCATAGTTTCAATGTTATAATCTAGGTCAATTTTTTGACCTACTCCTGTAGAATTACGACTTTTCATACATTGAATTCCATACTTTCCGCGTTCTTTCATACTGCGACTCGTAAAGATACCAAACACGTTATCTGCTGTGTTAATCTTACTGATACCACCTGCAATATGACTATGATCGTATTCTATTTCTTCAACCGCACTACGATTCAATTGACTTGCAGTGACCATTAATACACCTAGTTCTTTTGACAAATTACGTAATTCTTCACTGACATACTTGTCTTTAATAAACTGGTCGTTAGGATTGACTTTAACTGATACTGGCATAACCAAGTCAAGATAGTCAATCATAACAAAGTCAACTTTGATTCCAGTTTGGATTTGTACTTCTTTTAAGTATGAACGAATATCGTTAACATTACTTTGTGCAGGCATTCCTTTAACACGATATTCACCTGCTTTCTTAGATGCTATTCTAACTTTAAGTTCAGTGCCGTCAATATCTCTACGAATATCTCTGGTACTCATCATTGTCAACATCGCATCAGTACGCAATGAGGTCATTTCTTCTGATAGTTCTAACGATACATAAACACCACTCAATCCCATTTGTAACCAATTCAATGCGATGTTCATCATGACCAAACTCTTACCTGATCCTGAACCACCTGCAAAGATATTCAATTCACCTCGACTGAAGCCACCATATAACAATCTATCAAGTTGCGGCCAGCCTGTGCTTTGCTGTCCACCTGCATTGAAATATCTATGTAATCGTTCTTTGGGATTAGCAAAGTAATCTGTACCCATATCTCGTTGCAAACTAATCTGTACCGCGTCCTTGATTAGTTTCTCAACTGGTCCGAATTCACCCTTCTCAAGTAAATCGGCTGCTTTAAGAATTGCTCGTTCTAATTCTTGTCGTTTAGTAAATGATTCAAATTCTTCTAAGAACCATTCAGTATGTTTCTCACCAAAGTCTTCGACTAGACTTAGGTTAGTTCCTGTTGTTGCTGAAATCTGTTTAATATCAGGTAACAGACTATATTTCTCACTATATTCTACCATAAACTCTGCCACAGGTCTTAATCCCTTGTCAAAGTTCTGTGCATTCATAATATTCATTACCCTAGTATAGAGTTCTGCATTTGTTAGCATCATCTCTAAAAAGAGCCGCTGAATCTCTACATTATAATCCTTTTGCAATTTTACGCCTCTGCATTTCTATTTTTATCTTACTCATTGTTGCATTTTCTAATATACTTAGTAACGCAGGTAGTCTACCGTATTTTACTACTGCGTCATTTACATCTTTAACTGAACTATCCCAATCAGGTAAGCTGACACTATACCCAAACTCTAATGCTTTGTCACATATCTCAAGTCCGGTAGCATCACGATCAGGTACAACAATGATTTTCTTGTTTAGTTGCGCTAATAACTGTGCTTGTTCAGTTGATATTGTATTGTGTGTTAAAGCACAACCATGTATACTCATTGCATCAAAGATACCCTCAACTAGAATACATGCTTGCCATTCTGGTCTCTGAAAGTCATATCCAAATACATACCCGGCTTCTTGGTCGTTGATATACTTAGGTATTCTGTTATCTAAAAATCTACTAGTGTGTCCTACAGTCTTTCCCTTATACGTATATGGGATAACAATACGATTAGAATGTCTACCCTTATCATTGGGTGTTACAATGAAGGGTAATAGTTTTTCATCAATCTTTCTATTTCGTAGATATTGTAAGAATACACTATGATTAGGATTATTGCCATCTAACAATTCACCATCGGGTAATTCTCTAGTCTTAAATGAAAGTGTTTCACGAACCTTTTTACGATAACTGAAATCTAAAAAGTCTTTGTTGCGTAAACTTTCAAGACTCCAAAGTTGAATCTGTTCTATATCAACACCGCACCATAGTAAGAATTTTCTTGCTTTGTCGTTGATAACTCTACCCAATGTAAAACTGCAACTATAACTACAATTGAAGCAATGGTATACCCAATTCGTTTGTCCATCAAATTTGATGCCACCACGAAATTTATCATCAGGTCTATGCCCGCGATGGGAACAACAAATAGCGTTGAAACTTGTCCAACCACCGCTTGTTTGTTTCTTACGACCGGGTATTATTGAGAGTATATCAAACATCTGTGTTAGTATAACACAAAGTCATTCATATGACAAGAACGATGGATACTTATCTAACCAAAACTTTGTCTACTGTTCCACCAGTACTTGCAAATTCAATTCTAAAGTATGGAAAATGACCTTCTAAATTGAAGTAATCAATATTGGTATAACCAGTATATGTTTCTTCAGTATCTAAATAGAACCATTCTTGGGACACACCTGTTGCTGATCCTTGAAACTTAATTGTTCCATTGTAATTATCTAATGTTGTTTGGACAGTCAATAGTGAATTGTGTTTTGGTGTGTACGTTGTACTGTAGTAAGTTACTGGATTAATGTTTGTTGGGGTGTCATGGACCGTCAACTCTAATTGTGTAGATGGTGTAAATTTAGGTAATACACTGTTCACTATCTCAATGACTCCACGTCCACCTGAACTATCATCAACGAATACCGGGTAATCAAATGCACCAATCGGTATAGTCAATGAGTAATGACATAAAGAAGCATCTAATGCAAGTGTTTCTAAAGATAGAACATCTAAACTTGCTATTCCTGTTAAAGGATACACTAATGACAATGTTTTCTGTAATATTATTTCAGAACCATCATAATTCATCAATATACAAGTGATAGACTTACCGGTCAGGTTTACTGGTTTTTGGTCCTGATTTATGAATTGAAATTGTAATGTATTGTCAATTCCTTTATGGATTTTTAAATTTTTAGCATACACGGTTTGATAACTCCTAGGTGAGGATCCTGAATAGAGTACTACCGTTTGTCGGGGGATATAATAGCTTACTGAGGTAGAATACACAATGTTGGTCCTTTACTATATTTATTAATAAATTTAAATACATTGGGCAAATAAAATTGATAAATAAATCCGAGAACACTAAAATAATGATTCAAAACGAATTCTTTAACAAACTAACTAAAAATCACCCCTTTATAACCATATGTTCCTATGCAGGACAAGATTATGTTGGAATTGTTCAAAATAGAGATGATGTGGTTACAACTATCTATGATTACGGGGCAATAGTAGACCAGTTACTAAGGGAGAAATTTTTAGAATTAGGTGATGTATGGTGGTGGGAGAGTAATCGTTTAGTACCCATCAATATGTTTTTAAAAGAAGAATGGATGATGTTTAAGCCATATATAAGAACATTCAACAACAAAAGTCTCACCGTAGTTCATGGTCCGATATGTAGCATATTAGAATTGGCCAAAAGAAAATCAAAAAGAAAATCAATTACCCTCGTCAAGAGGATGTCCTAATTCTTCTAATAGATTCATATGCACTGCAACAAGCCATGAGTAGGAAATTGCATGACTTTTCTTAAAACTGTATCCATCTATATTCTTCTCCCACACTGTTTCTGCAACTTCTTTCCAAGGTAATCCAATTAAATGCTTTTTAGCAGGTCTAATTATTGCTAACATCATAGCAAGTCTAGGTATGCTATTAATAGGATCTTGCATCTTTTGCATACTATGATAATGGTTACTCAAGTGAATCAGTTGTCCCACAAATACTTTATCATTTAATTTGTCCCAATTAGGTTCACGCATCAATTCAATCAAATGCTGTTCATCACGAACCTTATCATATACATGCACGTTCAAAAAGTCTAACTTAAGATACCCGCGACTTTCTGCTTCACTATAGTCCATGTTAGCCATGTCAAGTAGTGCATCATATGGAATCTCTGTCACATAGATACCAGTTGCATGTTTACGAATAGGATTAGCTCTACGCATTGCCGCAGGTATATGTGAGATATGTTTTAATATACTATCTCTGTTACCAAAGTCAATATCAATATCTGATTGAAACTTCATTTAGGTGGCACTAATCCTGCTTTAATTAATTTCATATACGCTTTCTGTACGACAATAGCCTGACGTTCAGCATCTTCTACCGCTTTGTGGGTAGTCACGTGTCCACCGTCTTTAAGACTTACTCCAGTAATGTCAAATAATGTTCGTGTATCTCTTACTGTATAGAAAGCCCAGGGTATTGGATTAGGTCTAGTTGAAGTTTGTCTTAGTGCTGACTCCATGACAACAACGTCAAAGGGTGCACCGTGCGACCATACAGCACGACGGTTCCAACAAAACTTATATAGTTTCTCCATGCAGTCAGACAATGATTCACGTCCAGAATCTCCCATAGCTTCTTCTTGTGCAGCCTCGCTTTGAGTACTCCACCAACGTAACGTATCCTCGTTAATGCTACGATTGTAGATTTCAGTTTGATCCTCAATAGTAGGTCTTAGTTCTAACTTCTCTACTATCCCACTACCTTTAGGATCAAAACGTACAGCACCAATTGTAAGTATAACACAATCAGGTGTTGTGTTCAAACTTTCAATATCTATCATTATATCCATTGCCATATTACTGCCACCTTAATAGAAACATCATAAAGTCTGATTCTTGTAAAAAAGTTATGCTATTTGATTCACTGATATTATCAGTCCAACGAACCATTTCTAACTTGTCATTGTATCCGGGTTTGCCGAATGTTTTCCTACACCATTTCTGTATATCTTTGTTAGTGTGTTCAATGCTACGGACCCAATTAACAGTATAAAATGTTGTTTTTGATCCAGGATATAGATATTTCTTTTGAGTCAGTTCCATTATTGTTTCCAAATTTCATACATGAATTTCAATTTATCATCCCATATCTCTATAGTCAACATGTTAGATATAAAAGTAAAGTCCCATCCTACTCCACGCTCACCTAAATTTCTGCGACACCATTTGATATGGTCATTCGGATAATCTTTTCTTTTTCCATAATAAATTCTATAATATGTTTTGTTTCCAGTAACTTCTACACTTTTAAATTCTTGGCCTACTGAAACTTTTCTTAATATCCCGTTAATATGTTGTATAGCCATTATTGATATTTTAGTGTAAACCAGGTTGCAAGTGATTCTTTATAGAATTTGAATACAGTGTATCTATTGTACACGTTATCTCCACTCCAGTCATTAAAAACGGGTTTATGATATTCAAAGTCAAATTCAATACCTTGGAGATATCCTTTACTACGCAACTCACGCACTATTTCCATAACCTCGTTGGGTTGTTTGTCTATTAAAGTTACAGTTATCATTGTGGAAATTTTATTAAAAAGAAACTAGCATAGCTTTCATTTTCAAATGTAAGGGTCCAATGTTTACTTTTTGAATTCTGAGTCCAATGTTTATTAACTACTCCCGGATCCCATGTATGTTTTGCTATCCAGCCCTGTCCACCGATACTGTTATGAATGTAATGCAATCTAGGCCCAATATTCTTTGCTAGCCATTGTTCTTCTCTTGCCGTTAATCTATTTTTAAGTTTAATAGTTATTGCCATCTCAATTGAAACCACATACGTTGTTTCTCATCTTTGACACTCCAAACATCCATGCCCGCCATTGTGCCTTCTAATGCTACAAGTATACTCTTTTCCCAGCACCAATCGTATATGTCTGCTCTTAATGCTGATGGCAATAGAATGTCCGTACTCTCAACAGTACGAACATAACCCGTATCAGTCATTTTCCATTCTTCTAAATTAATCATTGCCATCTCAATAAAAACCATTCGCAATCCGGCTTGTCTCTAAACCAAAACTTAGCATTGTTAGCATACCATCTATCACCGGGCGTCCATACACCGGGTGCGCCGGGTGTGCCACTGGGTCCGAATACAGATACACACCAAGCAGTCATTTTGTTCCATTCATTCGGTGATATTATAGGATCAATCTGATGATAGGGCATGTCATACGCATATCCTATGCCTGCATAGTTCACACTACGTATTGCCGCCCAACCGCCGTTAGATCCATATAACTTATTAGTCATTTGTCTTTTTTTAATCATTGCCATCGCAGACTGAACCATTCAGCTTCTTTTTTAGACTTGAATATAAATGTTTTTCCTCTGGATACAAAACCTTCTTTAACTTTTTCTGATACCCAATCTTTGATATCAATTGACTGTTCTCTACTTATCAACGTTGACAACTCAATAGTGTACCAACCTGAATCAGTCAACAAGTCTTTTGTAATATCAAAGTCAAGCTGTTCAGAGTATTCTCTGGCTAAACTCTCAACAATTTCATCTTCTAGTGTCATAGGTATTTTAGTACAAAGAATAGATATTTTTTTTCGTCAATAACTTCATAGTTTTCAGTTAAATGCCCCTCATTATTGTAAATGATTCTAATTCCAAATGTTTGTAACATCCATTGATTGAATAGTAAGCTAGAATCTTTTCTATCAAATTGAGCCTTCAATTTTCGTACAGCCGCCCAATACTTCCATCTTCTAGCTTTTCGGTCACGATCCCATTCTTCAAAGGATTCATCTGCCGGATTATAGCCTCTCATCGTTGCATTAATTCATTCGTAAAATTTAATAGAAGTTTGTGATGTACGCCATCATGGTAATGTGCTTTCATCCAGCTATAGCTTTCATACCAGAATGGTTGACTCTCTGGGTGACACCCAATCAATCCTAATCTGTTTTGAAATATAGCCATTGCATCTCCATTACTATAAGTAGCAACTGTCTCAAACTTTGTGTCATCGCCCACTAATGCACATCCATCATACCAGAACATTTTCATTGGCTCGTCTCTCCAAGTGATAGGCATGTTCTTTGCATGTGGTCTACGTGTATCAGTTCCCGGGCGCTTGAGATATTGTACAGCATCTACGCTTTTAAGTAAAGAGAAATAGTGCGAACCTGCCCAATATGCGCCCATGCATATACCCAGATATCTGCCACCATTGTTAACAAAGTCAATTACTCTTTTCCCGCTGTGTTCAAATAGTTTCTCATAACTGTCACTATCTCCAAATCCTCCAGGAACAGCAACCATATCAACTCCTTTAAAGAAGTCTTTTTCTAGGGCATTTTTAGAAAATAATTTGAAGTTATACTTATTGCCCAAAGAACTCATTATTCCATTGGAACTTTGTACTGAGCATTTTGGATCTGCTACAAAAAGGGCAATTGTGGGCTTCATTAGTATAATATTTAGTCAAGCAAATATTACACTATTATAACCACCTGAGACTGAAATGTATAGCGTCTTTCTCATCTTGGAAATAAAAATCCATATAATTCTCAGTGGGATGAGTACTATATTTGTCTCCGGGTAACCCAAACTGTTCCATAGCCCATATACAGGTTTCGTCCCATCGGGCTATAGAATCACCTTTCTTCCAGGGAAGACGAACTTTAGTAGCCTGCGATACGAAGGGTGTCTTTAATTTGTTGTTTAAGGTCTGGTTCACGATGAAATTTCAATGCCCATTGTTCTGGATTAATGTAATCCATAATGATTTTTACTTGTTCTGGACTTAATGTATCTAAAAATTTAGTACCGCTATCACTACAGTAAAGCATCCAGGGACTAATCTTACCTTTAGTAATTTCTAAACAGATTCTGTTTGCATTACCATATCGCAATATATCATGTGGTTGAATTCTATCTGCTTCTGATAGTCGCATACATGTCTCAACTCCTCGATGTATTGCATCAAACGGATCTTCATGTCGTATATATTCTATCAAAAACCTAGTATATGTTGTATCACTAATCCAACTGTCAATCTTAATATTGTTCTTTAGTAACCAATCAACATATCTACTCACATTAATAACATTTACATCTGCACAATAGTTACCAAACTTCACAAAGGGAATGTAGTAAGCGTTCTTAATAAATTCTTCATGTGTTTTGTTCTTAGTCTTACTCATGCTATTCTTAGAATAGAATTGTAACCAAGATTGAAAGCCCAATCTATTACCCAATTGGTCACGATTTTGCCAGCGTTGCTTTTGTTCACATAGATGGCTAAACAATGTGCGTTCTTTTACAAACTCACGTTTGCAAAATTCACAACTATGTTTAATCTCAATCGTTTCCGTGGTCTTTTTCATACTGTGCTATATCTTTGTCAGTGGTGATTGCGGCTAGTGTTTCAATATCTTCTATCTTAAGATGAGGGAATTCTTTTGCTAGATAAACTTTTTTCTTTTGTGACACCACAAATTCTTCACTGATAGCATATAAATTTGCACCACTTGCTTTGGGATATATTTTAGTAAAGTAATCACGAATATCTTTTTCTTTAGGTGATTCTTTTAATTGTGCTATCTTACCTGACAGATGAGGTATCCATTGATGAAACTGCTTACCCAAGCCAGGGCTTGCCGCACATAGCATCAACCATTGTAGCTTGGGATGTTTCTGCACGTACTCATTGAATAGATGCTTGTTTGCAGTGTAGTCAGTGTTCATTAAGTAATACGAACTTAGTCCTGCATTTGCTTTAATAGCACTCATCCAATGGGTCATCATATACGGTACAAACTTCTTTTGTTGTTCTTCAGTCAATCTATCATAGTAAGCATAGTCTTTCTTATCCATTGCGGATAATGCATCAAATAAATCAAAGTCTACTTTTTCAAATTTCTCATCAACTGGAGTTTTAGTTGCCATTAAAATGCCTGATCGTAATCTATTATTTCACAATTTCTACTAACTTCTTTAACAAAATAAACACAGCGTGGTTTGTGTCCATCATCAATCGGTACACATAAAAATTGTCCGTTCTTTAGTCGGGGTGCATACCAAATTACATCATGGTAAATGTCCACAATCTCAATGTCTTGGAAGCTAGGTCTAAACGCACTTAATGGGTTAAATTCAAATGCTTTAAATCCCCTATCATTAATACTTGTTAGTGGAAGTGTTTCTAAGTCACCCATGTCAGGTTCACCGATCAGTATCTGCCAATCAACAGGCATCTTTACTGTTCTATCACCGATACGTAGTACAAGTGCTGGGCTGTTGAAACTCTCTAAAAAGATCAAAGGGATATAATGATAGTCAACATTCTGTGGATTGCTATTATCTAATATTGCAAATCGTAAATCATCTACCTCATCAGGAAGTGTTTCAAGATTGTAGTACTCGTTGTGTTCTAAATTTAGTATTCTCATATGATGTAGTGTAACACAATTTTACTTGTATGTCAACTTCTCCATATCAAAAGGGTAATTTGCTTCACGATAAAACTCTTTACGTTTAGTCAAATGTCTTTTGGCAAACTTACAGCTACTGGTTAGGTCCCAGATTTGAACGTGATCCTTGTCATCCGCTTTTCTAATACCTCTACCAATACTTTGGATGACTCTAACAAAGCTCTTGCCTGGTTCAATAAGAACAAGGTTGAATATTCGTGGTATGTTGATACCAACCGCTGCCACACCGTAGGTTGCGACAATGATTTTGTTTGTGCTGGTTGCAATTTCATCGTATTCCTCTTTTCTTTCTATCATATTAGTGTTACCCGAAACAAACACAGCATCAGGTAATCTGCTAATTAATTCTTTACCGGCGTTTACCCTGTCCACTAATACTAGTGTATTCCCCGATTCTTTGATATTTAATACCAGTTGAGCCAGTTTGTCTAGGCGTACAGTATCTTCTAGCAAATGCTTTAATTCACTTTGATAATTGCTAAACTCTACTTTGTCTTGTAACTGCACGATGTTCACATGACATTGTGCTAACACACCGCGGTCCTGTAATTCACTTGCACTTAGCTTATTGATAACATTACCAAGACTAACATAAATTGCTTGTGCTTCAAATATTGCTTTAGGAATCGTACCAGTCAATCCCCAACGAATCGGAATATTACTCATTACCCCAGTCAATAACTCTTTCAGTGCATCAGCCTTGGCCATATGAACCTCGTCAACCATGACACATACTACACCTTCTAAGAACTCACCAATAGGTACTTCTGCTTCATCTGCTTTTGTTTTCTTAAGCATATTGTTAAGACTTTGCCACGTACAGATTGTATGTGTCTTACCGAACTCTTTTCTATCACCAAAATACACACCAACATCTAATCCAAGATTGATGTAATCTGCTTCGGTCTGTACAACAAGACTTTTGTTAGGGACAATAACAATACTACGACCATAATTCTGTACGCTATAACTTAATGCGGCTGTAATCAATGTCTTGCCAGCACCTGTTGCAATTTCTTGCAGTGCTTGGGGGTTTGCTAGAAAATCGTTAACAATCTTTACTTGATAGTCACGGAAGATTATTGACTCACCTTCTTTAGTATGACCTTTTGGCCAAGTATATTGACTGAATGTATTTTCTGTGATTTGATTAAAGGTGAATGTTGTACTGTATTCACGTAAATCTTCCAACTCAATATCATATCCTGCCATGTCAAGTACAGGAAGAATTTCCGGTAGTAGATTTACAAAACTGCTACCGCCTAGACTAAAGAAACTAATTTTACCGTTCCAACGACCTAGCCGGACACTCGGCAGATATCGTGCTCCGGGCTTTTCATATTCAAATTTCTTCATCAATGCTTTACGTTCGGCTAACTCTAAGCCTTCGATTTTAACATTGACCTCGTCTTTAATTATCAGTTTACATTGTTTCATTTGACCTCGATTGGTACACTATTTGTTAAACCAATTATTTTTCCTAAGTATTTTATTCCATCTTCTGCTTTAATCATGCCGAAATTTAACTTCACTGGCATTTCATATTGTCGTAAATCTTCTTTGAAAGATTCTGGGCCTTTAGTTCTAATCATATGTTTGATTTTATTTGCCTTCAAATGATTAGCAACTTCCATCATATAAGATTTGTTGACACCGTACATTTGATTTAGTATCACATAGTCAGCACCTATTCGTTGTAATGACTCAATAATATATTTAATATCGTAGTATTCTAGTTGTGTGTTGAATTCTGTTGCAACCTTGTCTGCAACCACATCAATTTTAATACCCAAGCGCACTAATTTTGCAATAGTTGTAGGATCTTCATTCAAGTCAATGTCTTTGATTTTCTCATACAGTACTTTGTTACATGCAACAACATAGTAATTACCATTGCGTTCAATCAATGTTGGATTCCAATACTTAACTTCTTCATATAGTTTAAGTTGGATCATTATTTCTTCAATAACAGGACAGTAATTGACAATTGAATAACTATGATGTGATATTTCTATTAACTTCTTTAACCTAAATTCAGCACAGGGTGTATGCCAAAGTTTATTTTCTTTATCCCACTGCATGTATTCTAGGGCCTTTAGTGTCTTTACAAATTCTTTTTTGTAAGGACTATGAATAACAATGTCTTTGTCATCCGCTATAGATATGTATGCTTGCGTAAATTGAACACTGCTCTCAATAGGCTGTAGTGTCCAAGGTAACTGAATTAGTTCTTCACTGTTCAAATCCTTTTTTAAGAATTGTCTATGATACCTTGATGTAATCTTGTTGAGCAACTCGGCTTGATTGGTTGTAATTGGATTCTTAACTGCAAAATTTAAGTGTAGCAAATTGTCTAAAAACTTTTTGTCGTAGGTTCCTAGGCTAATATGCTTTAGCATAAAATCTACTAATTGTTCTTTTGTGTTAGGTTTCACTATCATGTTCATATTATACTACTTAGTGTATTGCAAAGCAAACATAGTGGAAAAAGAGGGACATGTAAGTCCCTCTTTACTGCTTAACGAAAGGGTAAATTAAGCAGATTTCATACAAGTACTAGCAGTCAATGCTCTCCAATTGCTAGGACTGATCTTTACTAGGTCTGCAATTTTCAGACACATACGCATACTCAACTCACGCAAGCGAGATTGATTTTCAAACATGAATTCAATAATCATCTCACCTTCACCGTTTTCAAAATCATAGTCTTTGAACAAACCACCGTCAGCATCACGATGCACCTGCTTGATACGCAACATTTTGTCACGTTCACTATCAATAGTCAGGTCAAGAAAGTGACAGCGACTTTGCAATGCCTCTAAGTGATCCTGCAATTTTTTGCTTTTCACATTTTCAAACTTTAAGTTTGTAATGAAAATAGCAGTACCGTTAAAGTCAAAACTGTCAGGGATACCTTCACGGCGTAACAGACTAGAATCACTATTCCAGCAAATACGTCTACGCTTACCTGAATCAAGTGCAGCCTTCAAAATGTTCAATGACAAGTCATCAGCAAACACGCTATCACAATCATCAAACACTAATACGTTTTTACGATCCGAAAGTTTGTACAATTGTGCATACAAACCAAGAGCGGTCATAGCACCTTTGATAACTTCATAACGTAATTTCTTACCTGCAATCTTATCAAAAAGACTTGATTTTTCAAGTTGTGTTTCAACACCGTATGACTTACCAACTCCCGGGGGACCTGATACTATCATAGCACGTATATCACCGTTGATAGCCGCTTGCGACATTTCATCAAGTACTGCAAAACGGGTTGCAATGCGATTCATTGCTTCCTCGTCAGTTTCTTTGACTACAGGCGCCTTAGGCTGTTTAATCGTAAACTGAATAGCATCTGACACTTCTACTTCTCCATTAACAAATTCAATATTTTCAATACCATTAACCTTAACTTTAATATTTTCGATATTAACGCTAGGGAAATGACCCTCGTTCTTAACTGTCACAAAACCACCTTTAGAACCTGTCTGATAACCTTTGACAAGTTTAAAAGTTTTGTTCACAACAGGCATGTTGCGATACTCACCATACTTAACACAAATCGTTGATGACATAAAAACCCCTTTTCAATCAATCAATACAAGTATTATATATGAGAATCCAATTACTGTCAAGTTTTGGAACTAATTAGTTCCTTTAATTTTGCATCATACTCAAGTCGTGATAAAACAACACCATATACAACGTATACCAAGAATCCGATTAGGATAGCACCGCACGTATACTGAATAGCTTGAATAGATGCATACACAAGTATTACATTTAGTAGTACTGAGATTAAAATCATACCAATGAAAATTGCAAGAGTTTGTATCATTGCTTTTTGTTTAAGAGTCATTTTTGTTCCTTTAGTTAAGTTCATGTGCTTATTGTACAGCCGAATGGCTTTATTGTCAAATGTTTTCTAGCTTCCAATTTTTAACACTTAAGTATTCAAATTCGTCACGTGACTTTGTGTAGTACGAACCTGTTACTTCCATGATTTCATTCTTAGCAAACAGTATAGACCAAATATGTTCTAGTGGATTTGATACATCAAACACAAATTGAACTGCACTATTGGTCTCTATATCTTTTAACCAATAGTGATTAGTCACGGCGGATTTTCGTTTAGAGACAATCTTTTGTAATGGTTCTAATTCTCTAGGTGTATCTCTTACCATTTGAAATGACACATTGATTTTTGGATTCACTTGAACACGAACCTCATCAACACCAGTATCGTATTCATAGAAATATGGAAGATAATAAATCATACCCATGAAATCATTTTTAACTAACAAGGGAGTTGGACTGTGTATGTAAGAATTTAACTCATCTCTAAATTTTGAAAATTTAGCATTTTTGAGTTTCCATATCATAATCTTCTTACTGTAGTAGTCACGAATTTCTTGACCAAGTTCTCGGTCTTCATCAGTGATATGTGTGAATAATTCTTTACTCAACAAATTAGAAATACTGGCTACTGCTGATGGATTATTTTTATTCAATCGTTTCCAAGTCACACTTAGTGCAAGCACATCTTCTGGACTTTCTAGTACTTCATATTTTTTAACAGCCTCATGGTACTGAGATTGAACATGAACTTCGTCCCATTGTGATCCACTAATTAATGATGTGGTTGGGACATAACCTTGTAAAGCTGAAATAGTGATAGGTGATATTTGTGCTGATGATAACGCTGAAGTCCCCTTATATTTTGATGGTCCACCTGCTCCGCCACCGAGTATTTGCAAAAATCCTTTACCTCTGTAATGTGTCATAATGATATGTCTTCCATTCCTGCTGTGCGTAATCGCACGATATGTCCCATCTGCCATTGCTTGGCTTCAAGACCCTTCATAATTCCTAACCACCTATTGCGTAGTAGGGCCACTTCATTGATTAATGTTTCATAATCAATCACTTCATCTTCACCGTCTACATACTTCTCAGCATCACGACTGGTCAATGCTCTATTATACGCTTCTAAATACTTTTGAAAATGTTTTCGGCGAATTTTCCGAAGTTGAATGTTTAGGTAGTTCAACACAGCCTCAATCTCTTGTAACTGATTGAACCTCTGTTCAGTGGTACCGGGAAGATCAGCAAGGTTCTTTTCAACTTTGCCGTATATCTTTACATCTTTTTTTGCTGAGTCTAACTCAACTAGATAATACGATATAAAATCCGGTATTACTGACAAATCATAAACGATTCGTGTATACCAATTGTGTGACATTTAATTCCAATCTTCTGGATTGTGATCCTCGTCATCATTTTCTTCGTATTCTTCTTCTTGGAAATGCTGTTCGGCATAACCTTTTAATGCCTTAGTGATATCTTTATCTTTGAATGCATCTTTGATATCTTCAACTTCAAAATTGTTGTCCATCAAATAATTGACCAAAGAATCTGCCGCATCACCTCGATCATTCAAATCAACATGGTCACGCAAGATTTCCCAAACCTCTACGATACTATCTAAACTCATTGTACTGCCTCCTCCACTGATTCAGTACTTAGCTTTTTTCCGTGATTTTTACTAAATTCATCCATGACTTTATCTAAGCAACCACCTTCATTTGATTCCCAACCTTTACGGAACATCTTTAAGATTTCTCCGTCATCGGTTGTATAACTCAAACGATTACCTTCTTTAGTCAACAAGTCATTCTTCTCAAACAAATCAAGTAGACCACTATATGGGTTCATACCTGTTTCGTATGGAATCTTAATCTGTAGTGTTTCAAAAGGTTTAGCGTAACGTGTTTTCATAATCTTACATGCGGCACGAATACCATTTACTTCTGAAACTTTGTTACCATCCTCATCCTCTTTGAGTTTGAGTTTCTTCATAGCAACAAGAATACTACTAGCATACACAAAGCCTTGACCACCTGATACTTTGTCATCTGGATCAAACATATCCTGACTTGCGTATGTATGATTAGTTGCAACCATACCAATATTTAAACTACCGAACATGTTAACAGAGTTACGAACAAGTGCAGCCAATGCTTTAGGCTTACGACCCATGTCACCCTTCATATCACCTGCTTCAAACTGATTTACGTCAGTGGGTGTTAGTAACATTCCCAAACTATCAATGACAAACAATACCTTAGGTCTGTCATCTGCTGGAAGTGTTTTATAATCAATAACAAATTTACTGATTGTCTTGGCTACATCATCAATCATAGCCATATTTAATTTTAACAATTTATCTTCTGTAGTTTGCACACCTAATGCGTGTAACCACTTCTCATCTAAAGCATTTTCCGAATCGATGAGTACCACAAAGATACCTTGTTGTTGAGCATGACGTACCAAGTTACCGGAACAAATAAAACTTTTTCCGGAACCAGACTCGCCAGCAAATACAGTGACTTTGCCAAGAGGAACCCCTTTGTTAAAGTCACCACTAATAAGATAGTTAAGTGCATAATTTCCTGTATTGATCCAGTCAGTCGGATCGTTAAACCCTATACTAAGGCCTTCAATGGACTTAGTGATTTCTTTTCTAAATTTACTTACATCAAATGGCTTACCCAAATCGTTCTCCTAATATTATCTGTGTACACCGTTAGTATACATTGTAAATGATTGTTTATCAAGCAGGTCGGGACATTTTTCTGCCATAGAATCGATTTCATAATCGTGTGGGTAATGTCTTAGTGCCGCTCTTGCTTTGTCACGAACTATGCTGGGTACCCTTGGTGTTTTACCAGGATCACATAATTCCTCTAATAGTTTTTTACCTTGCTTTAGGGCCCGGTATCTTTCGTCTGGTAATGTCATATATTCTCCTATTTAATAGGGGACCGAAGTCCCCGTTTTAATTAAGCAGTTTTTGCTTGTCTAGCACGAATCATTGCAAGAATGTCTTGTGCTTTATCACTGCTAGGAGCTGATGTAGGGACTGAGATTGGAGCTGATGCTGTTGATGGTTCATCAGTATCAAATGGTGCAGACTCTGCTATAGGTGCAGTCGCGGGTGCGCTAGTTTCAGTAGACGCTTTTGTTGCTGCCGCTGTCGTTCCTGCAGGTGCTTCTAAACCATAAGGTCTGAAATAGTTACCCCAACGTTCATTGTCGTATGGTTGACCGTCTACGCTTGCTTCAAACATTTCTTTCATAATGCGTAGTTCTGCTTCACCTGGCTTCTTAGGTAAGAAGTCAGACAATGTGTACAAACCATGTGCTTCAATTGCTGCCAATTCAAGGTCAGTCAATGCACTTTCTTTACGTGACCATGTTGATGTAGAATAATCAGCATAACCACCTTTGCTTGATTTCTTAACGTTGAAGTCAAGACCGCGCAAATAGTCAGTTGGCAATTCTTCCATTTCAGGATCAGTCAATGATGACTTGATAATACTGAAAATTTGCGAACTGATAATAAACTTACGAATTGGGTTCGCAGGTGTTGTGTCATCACCGATAGGATTTTGACGAACAAAACCTTGGTATATATAACTACGTTTCTTCCAGTACTTGTTTGCCAATTCTTTTAGTGATTCATCTTTATACCAAGGACGAACTTCTGCCAAAATTGGACAAGAAGAACCATCGTTGTACATTTCAACGCAAGGTATTTGTACTTGAATTTGTTTTACGTTTGAATCACCTTTAACACCATTAAATGGTAGTTTGATGATTTGACGTTCTACCCAGAAACCCCAGGGATTTTTGCTGTCTGCATCTGGAAGAAAGCGCAAAGAGGCTGTAGTGCCTTCGTCCATATTCCAGTGGGGGTAGATTAAGTTGTCAGATTGTTTTGTAGAACCGTTGTTCCCTGACTTGTTTTCTTGTGCCGCGATGCGAGCACGAATTTCTGCTAATGATGCCATAATAATATTTCCTTATAAATTGAGATGGTCTCGTTTTTAATATTCGCTGTCTCCCTATGAGACAACTAACATATGAGATAGTTTAGCACACTTTTCTCTAATGTCAATAGTATTTATGCCAGATGTGGTAAACCGCACAAAAAAGTGCGGTTTAATTTACCCTTTTTACATTCCAGAAAGTTTTTTGATTCTAGATAGTTCGGCATTTTCGTTTGTTGACTTAGGATAGAGTTTAGCCAGTCGTTGTGTTTCATCTGGTCTAGGGCCATGGTCAGGATCGGGCATGTCATAACCCAATTTGTCTTTGATGTTGTTGATAACACCCGGGGCAGTACGATCTATGTATTTTTGTTGCCCAGCAGCGTCCCATCCACCTGCCTTTGATCCGGGAGTCCAACCATACTTGTCGGTCAATGGAGCTTTATAGTTTTTAACATCTGGAGCGCCTGTGTTGGGGATGCTTTCTGGACCAGTACCAATTGGCCCAGCTGGTTGACGAGGACCCCCAGGACCTATACCAAAATCGTCGGCTTCCGCCACACCTTCTTCCATCTCAATGTCAGATTCATGGCTACCGTTGTGCTGGCGACCGAATTCATCAGGCTCAGGTCCATATCCACGGACATCAACTCTAACTGGACGTTGTGAATTGCCAGATACATCTACATTTGTTACTGGAGAATAAGGATTATCTTGACCTCTTCCTAAAGGTGATAGTGGTAACGGGCCAACATCAGTACCTTGTGAATTGCCAGATACATCTACATTTGTTACTGGAGAATGAGGATTATCTTGACCTCTTCCTAAAGGTGATAGTGGTAACGGGCCAACATCAGTACCTTGAATATCACTGCGGGGAAGTGGTTTCGACACTGGTCTAGCGGTGTTCGGGTTTGCAGCCCTGTACAGTTGCACCGCTGTAGCATGGTCACGTGTTCCTGGAATAAAACCAACTGATGTCATTCTATCATCAATCTGGGCTTGAGACATTCCGTGAGGATTGAGTTTGGGTGGCAATCCAGGACGATCGGCTTCGGCCATACCTTGCACGCCTGCAAGTTCTCTTAGTCTTGATAGACCTTCATCTACATCAACCTCATGGGTTGAAGTAATTCCGGTTTTACTTGAAGTATTTTGCGTATCATAAGTAGTAGTGGGTTTCATACCTGGTTTTTCTGTTGTTTGCATTCTAGTTTGAAAAGTCAAATGTTCAACATTATTATCTTGTTCTGGATCCCACTCATGGCCTTTCCATCCTCTAGAAGTATTGTCTGATGGAGGGGTTGTGGCGCTTGCTAGTCCAGGAGGCATATAGGGTTTTGGTACAATACCTTCGCCCACACCTTGTTCTAATGGATCGTTTTTTTGATATACATGAGTTGTACCAACAGCATCACGATATTTAAAACGATCCGTGACTTTATCTTGTTGATTTTTAGCAATACCGAAACCGTGTATTCTATTGTCTGCCGCAACAGTACCTGAATTACGCTTTGCCATCTTTGTGTCTGTTGGCAAATGACTCTTATTATGAACTTGTTTCCAATGTGCGGCTACTTGATCGTGAGCCTTGTTTCCATACCTTTGTAAGGCTGCTTGACCGGCTGGGGTATCACCAATCTCGTCTAACTGGCCTTCCGCCACACCCTGCTCTGGTAACATACCTTTGGGACCTGCCATGGGTTTTGTTTTTAGTCTTTGCTTTGTATCTTGTTGATGTTGTGTTTTATAATGTGGTGATTCTGCTTGGTCAAGGTCCAGCATTCTGTTAAAATCATCAGCGGCACGATTTATTCCACGATTTACTCCGCGGTTAGATAAGTTAGAATATTTGCTTTCTTCTGCCACACCTTCTGGTTGCTGTACTGTCCATACACCGGATGCTATCCTATCTTTGGCCATCCCTACCATACCGCTGGCCCAGTCTTGACCATTCTCATCTTTCCATTTCTTCCAGACACTAGGATCAATTACTAAACGTTGTCCGTTCCAAGTGCCTAAATATCTATTTTTTGAATCATAGACAGAACCAAGCAACTCATTTGGATTTATGCCTTCGGCCATGCCTTGTTCTTTATTTTTACTTAGAATACCGTGCATACGTTTGACAATATCTAACTTACGTTGGTCGCCCTCTTTAACTTCTTTGCTTGGCTCTTTGATTGGTTCTGGGTTCTTACCTATTGGGAAATTCTTCTCGGCATATTGTTGACTATATTCACGTTTTTCTTTTTCACGTTGCAATGCTTTCTGCATACGAACACTAGCAGATTGTGCCTCATTTGTATTAGAAGTTCTATCCATTAAACTATCAGCCCATTCTTCTAAAGCAATAGTCTCTGCCATATCTTTTTTAGTTTCAGTAATATTCTTACTAAGTTTGCTTAATATTGGCATTACACTTTCAATGCGAGGATCTAAACTTGAACTCATAAACATTTCGCTCAAGTCAACTTGTTCTTCATCTTCCATTAATGCAGGTGTATAGCTTTCAAAGTATTCATTGTATCCACGCTTACCTTGTAATTTACCTAAGGTCTCACGTAGTTTTTGATAATGATTAATACCTTCATTAACTAGACTTTGTGCTGATTCATTAAACTGTCCATTGCGAGTGGCACGAACAAATCCTGCCATCTTTTGATATTCTTCACACAAACTACCTAAGTGATTCCAACGTTCATCATTTGGTTTACCACCTTCAGCAATATGTCTTACATATGTACGTGCAAGTCCTGGCTTTGTCGTTGGTAATAGAATTCTTTCACCATCTTGATTTTCAACAAAGATTCGTGCAATGTTACGAAAACGTTGCTCACCTTCCTCAATCGGACGAGTATGTTGAATACGCATTGTAACTGATGGAACATTGTTGTTACCACTAGCATTTTTGCCAATTGGATAATAACCCTCATTGACTTGTTCTTCTCTTTTTGTGTGTTCTCTTTTTGCCATATCTGCCTCTAAATTAGATTGATCACTCAGTTCAAAACTAAGTTGTCTTCCTGTTGCGAATCTGCTTAATGCTCTATGTAATTGTGACCATGAATTACTATCTTCTGATCCGTTCTTTGGACTGTCAGCTACATCTTTACCAAAATAAACTATTAACTGTTGTAAACCATCAAGTGTTACCCAAACTTTACCATAGTCTTTTCCGTCTTTGCTGAACATAAATTCAAAGACTTCTGCTTCTGTGGGGATAGGTACAGTATCTCCTGAGCTATCTTTACTTACGGGATTTAACCCGCGGCTCTTAAGTAAGCCATAAATTTCGGTTTTAAGGGATTCTTGTTCTTTGGACATAGTGTATTTATCAATATAAGTTAACTTATCACCGCAAAGAAGGGCAATGGAGATATAAATTCTTCATGGTCACGTAAATGATTGTCTAAATCTACATGATATTCACTTAATTGTTGCATTACTCTGACTGATAATAATGAGGCCATGACCAAGTCATCAGTATCTCCGATCTTAGCCGCATAGCTTCCACCATGGGCTACAAATGCTTTTAATTCACTGATTAGACTATGACTGTTGATGGTCATTTTTTTACTCTCTAGTAATGTCTTAAACTTAGCACAAGCAGCCAATTTAGATTTCTGTGTGGTGTTAAAGCCTTTGCGCTTTTTTCCGGGCTCAGAGATAAAGATACCCGGTATATTACTTTCACCAAACTCATGTAGTGAAATCAATGCAGCCTCACCAATTGTATTATTCTCAATACTGTAGTAGATACTGTTTGGTTCATTAGTACATTCAACAATGTATCTGTTAATCTGTGCTAACAATTTAATCTGACTTGGAATATCAGTACGGTTATGTTTCCACTCACCAATCTGAGTTGTTGTGTTTGCTTCAAAGATTTGAATAGCTGATGGGTCACTACCTGTACCAAGACTTGGATCTAATCCTACAGCATAAACATTACCCTTCTCAGGACGCTTGTACCAACGAATCTGTCCAATACGATGTGTTGGTTCATTGCCCTTTAAATCAATCAGTGTGTTAGGATTAATCAATGTCTCATCAGCAATTAAAAATTCGCAACCAATCTCTCGGCGGAATCTATCTTCACCGAGTTGTGCTTTCATTTCCCCGGCCCATTTATCATCACGTCCGGGCTGTTCACTCCAATGTGCTTGATATGCTCTGAATCCGTTTACACCTATCTCAGTCTTATTACCAAACTCATCTTCTGTTTTGTTTGCGCCTTTCCAGATGAAAGCAAATTGATCCTCATCACTATTGGGTGTACTAGTAATAATTGCTTTACCACCAGTTGACAATGTAGGAGTAATAGCAGTCCAAAACTCTTTTGCAATACTTGGGCGCACGAATGCAAACTCGTCTAAGTATAATAATGTGATAGACATACCACGACCAGTATTTTCAGTAGTTGTTGCTGATACAATACGACTGCCGTTTTCAAAGTCTAATGAGCCTTTGTTATATGTTGTTACACCTGCTTTGATGTGATCAGGACAATTTTCATATGCGTAACGTATACGTTGCATAATTTCCTGAGCACCTGTGTATTTGTGAGCCGCAATAAGAATCGTACTGTCTGGAACAAACATTGCATACCATAGTAAATAACCTGCGGCTGATGTAGATTTACCTGACTGCCGCGGCATCAATGCGATACTGAAACGATATTGATGATATGTTTCAATCAATCGTTTTTGATATCCCCAAGGATGATAGACCATTGAACCCTTAGTAGGGTGTTGAATCATAAAGAAGTTATCCATGAAGTATAGATGACCCGTGTCAGGGTCACAGCACTTGATGAAATCGTCTAGTTCTTTGTCGTCCTTAAACTTTGTCTTAACATAAGGGTCTTTAACTAGGGTGGGTGAATTACTCATATACTTATTTATTGAAGTCGCACTACTTCAACACTAATTAAGGAGGAGTACCTGATCTATAAGTAAATCCAGTTATTACTCCGCCAACTGCGGTGTATTCCCAATATATGTCATTGGCTGGTGTAGTTCCGCCAGTGAGTTGATTTCCTGGCATTATAATTACTGGGTCAACGCCTGGCCCAAAAGGATATCCGCCAGCACCATACGGACAAGTGACATTGTAAAAAATTCCGTCAGCTAGTGTAAAACTGATTGTAGCTTGACCATAGGTAAAAATCAAGCCTGTGTATACCTGTGAAGTCGCCCAAGGACGTCCTCGAAATAGACCACCGATGTTTGGGTTGTCAACAATAATACTGCCGTCATACTGTGTTGGTAGTTGTGTAATATCATAGGTTGCTCTAGGGTTTCCCACTGCGGCTCTATTTGTTTCTGCCAAGTCAAGTTTAGCAATCTGTCTAGCCTCTTTGTCTGCTAGTCCACCGGTGGCTGGTGTTACAGTCCATTGTGTTGTTGTTGTTTTAGCAACTCTTTGCCAAACACCAGCAGCGTAGATGCGCCAGTCTTGTTCAGCATACGCAGGAAAGGCGCCGCTGGTTCCAGCAACTGTTGTATCGTAAGCATCACCTTCTGTGCCAACACCATCAGTCAGTGTAGGAGTGTTAGTAAAAGCGTTCCAGGTGCCTTTGTATGTTGCGACATTTATTACTGTTTCAATTAGTGGATTAGTAAATGCACCGCAAACAGCCGCGGCTTTTGCCATGTAATTGTCTATTGTGGTATTACCCTTTATAATGCCAAGGCTGGCTCCATATGTATCATACAAGAATTCGCCTGCTAGTACTGAAAAATCACCATAATGGCTGGTCAATGTGATAGCGGAGCCTATTCCCAACGATGTTACATATAATTTGTATGAGACATCATTTGTTGCCCCTAAGGCACCCACATAATTTAAACTCCAAATAGCTGAGAAAGGAGCAACAATCTCAGTATTAGAATGCGGTGGATTGACATTTTTTGTGAGAGTAGTCCCACTTGCTATCATCAGGGTTGATATTCCGTTTAGTGCCATGTTATTTTCCTACAGGCTTTTCGCCGGTTAAGTATGGTCTACTAAACCATAACTGGAACCATTCAGGAGTTCCGGGTTGTATGTTATGTTTCTTCATTAGTTGACCCTTTTCATTTCCAGTAATACTTATATTACTTTCTTCTCCAAGAACTTGGGTAGTAATTCCGCTGAGTCTTTTAAGATCTTCTAGGGTTGTGTCAACGTTTTCTTCACGTGAAGGAACGGATTTGATTTTCTCAAACCCGTTCATTATTTTAGCTTGTGTCCATACATTAAAAGTCATGTATGTATTTAGCAGGAATTATTTAATATCTAACGGACAACGTTTATATGCTGTCATGACCATATATTTGTCACGGAGTTTAGTCCCGTCAGAACGGTCTACATCAAATTCAACAGTGTTTGATGATGTAATAGAAAATCCTGCACGGCTTAATAACGCATCCCATTGTTTAACTCCAAGCACACTATATTTGTTAGGATTATATTCGTGGTTAAGTTCTGTGTCAGGTTGTGGAGTTTCTATGTAGATTTTACCCTTTTCTTTTAGCAATCGATTGAATTCAGCTAATGTAATAATTGGATATGGACTATGTTCAATTGTCTGTCTACAAAAAATAAAGTCTACACTCTCATCATAATATCCTTCTTTTTGTGGTACACAGGTCATATCATAATTTTTAATATTATGACCTTTATCTTTACAAATTTTAGTTTCAGTTAGACTTAGTGTAATACCAGTAAGATTAGTATATCCTCGTTCTTTCATTATATCTAAGAAATAACCAGAACCACATCCCATGTCTAGGATAATGGAATCTTTGGGTAAGTTAAGTGGATCAATATAATTTTCCACCATTTTATTTGTTAAATCTCTATGGTATTCAGGGAGTTCCTGCTCACTCATGTGCGCTGTATAGAGCCACTCATTGTAAAATTTTAATTTAATTAAATCTAGGGTTTTGTTAATATCGATCATATTTCTCTCTACAAAGTATCAATTACTTATGCAGAGAAATGTTGATATTATTTTTTCTTAGATTTTGCGCCGTAGCCTGCAAATCCTAAGATTGGGCTAGTTTTATGTGTGTCATCAAGTTCTTTACTTCTCATGTCACCGTGATTTAAATCTTTATACTCTGCACCAACAGCTTTGTATGCTTGTTTTAACATATCTTGTTCTTGCTGTGTATAAGGATGAGTTGACTTGTTCTTACCTACCCAACTTTTTGCTGGCATTTGAAGTGGATCTTTTCCGTTTGCACCTGCTACAGCCATGCCTAAACGATATGCAGTATAATCACCACTAACATGTTCACTATCACCGTATGTATTCAGTCCCTTGGTTGATTGAGATTGTCTTTTAGAAACTTTCTTTTGGCTTGATTCAGCCATAAATTCATTTGCTCTCATCTTATGCTACATCGTTAAGGAAAGATACCAAATGTATTATTTCTACATTTGGTATTGGTGATACCATTATTCGCACATTACCAAATGAAATATCTGCATTATATCTTGTTAGAGGAGTACCGTTAAAAACAGTACCAAACACCGTGTGTTTAGCTTGAATTCCATCAGTTCTTTTATTAACAGTCATGGATACACTTTGACTATCATTGGTGTCAGGTCTATGAGATGTAATTTGTAATCTCAATGTTGTAAAATTTACTTGCGGCAATTGATATACAATTTGATTAGCAGTGTTACTAGTTGTGGTTACATTTGCTGTATTAATTGATATATTAGAAAGATTAATACCACCGTTAATAGTAATATCACCGGTAGAAGTAACATTACCAATGGCAATGATCTCACCTGTTGCATAAATATTTCCAACTTGTAAATCTGACTGTGAAGTCTTGTCACCTGTTTTAAAAATGTTAAGAATATTGTTAATTTCACCGATAGTTACATTTCCTAAGTGAAATGAATCCAATTTGTTTAGCCAAATATTAGAGATTACTTTGGTATTACTACCTATGTCAACTACATTTGTAGTTATTGGTATAATATCGGTATTTAACTTTATTGCATTATTTGGTGTGTCATATAGTAGATTTGCTGTACCACCGCTAAGTCCATCATTATTGAACTGTATTGATTGATTTGCACCGCCCTGATTTAATAATGGGATACTTTCAAAATTTGTGTTAATCTTTTGAAAGGCAACTCGTAATGGATCGCCCGTCCCGTCATTGGGTAAATCACCTATATCGATTAATTCTAGCACGTGTGTGGTAGCCATGTGTCTTTCCGTTATAATATATTTATCGCTCACTAAGTCAAAGCAATATTGTATTTATCATAAATACTTTATACTTCCAAGGATCAGCATGAACTCACAATACGTAAAAGAATATATAGCAATACTTGACAAACTGACAGCAGTTGTTCCTCTTGGTGAAGACCGCGGAGAAGTAGGCAGTGGTACTCCTGGACAAACATGGAATACCGGAGGTGGAAAACTACGAACTAGATCCGACAACGAAATTGAATGGTCCAATCAACCTGGCAACAGAGGCAAGACATATCCGGGCGATGCTGTAGCTCAACAGCAAGCAGTTGCACGTGAAACTGATGGCCAGAATAATTTAGACACCGCCAAAGGTGTATGGAATCGATTTACTAACCACATTTTCAAACCTGTTGATTTAGGTAAAGATTCTTCAGGTAAAAAATTTAGCGATTACGATAATGTCAAACCCGGAAGTTTACCGGTTCCGTTGCCAAACGAACCTACTAATATACAGAGCAAGCAATTGCCTCCAATGGCATCAAATGCACCCGCACTAGCTCAAACTCAAACTAATGTAAGAAACACTGTTGCGCCACAACCCAACAGACTACCTGGTGTGTCGGCATTTACAAATGTACCAAACAGCCCAACAGCAGTTAACATTCCTCAGCCGGCGGCGGCGCAGACTCCAACTGCAACAGCACCTGTTAGTACACCTACTGCAAGTCCTGCAAGTGACCCTAATAAAGCATCCGTAGCTTTTGGTAAAGGAAGTGCATACGCGGCGGCGCCTGACGTAGCAAATGATACTGCAAGTGCCCCTGCTTATAAAGCATCCGTAGCTTTTGGTAAAGGAAATGCATATGCAGGTCAACCTGGACTCGCAGAAGGTGATTATGAATTAGAAGAAATGCGTAGACTTGCTTACGGAACACAAGAATTAGATGAAGTTGATGACGATGAAAATGGTATAGGACCAATAGACTATTGGGAACAAGATGGTGACACTGCTATTCCTGTTAGCCCAAATGGTGTTAGACAAGGTTTATTTAAAACATATAAAGATTACCTACCCAAAGATGCAATAGTAAAACCAAAATACACCAATTATCAGCAACAAGGTGATCATGCTGTACCACTAGATGCCAATGGCAATTCACTTGGACAACTTTTTAAGGTTCCGATGAATAACGTACCTGTAGGTGCTACAATGAAACCTCAGGCTGCGCCAACTGGAACGTTATCTCAGCCACCGGCAGCACCTACAACAGCACCTACAACAGCACCTACAGCAGCACCGGCGGCAGCATCGGCAGCACCTGCAACAGGCGAAGAACCAGTACAAGAAGGTGATGATGACTTAGCTACCATGCGTAGGATAATGAAGCATCGTTGATAAATATATGCATATTTAGGAGATAAGTATGCGTATATTTTTAGCCTTGCTGTTAACACTAACATCAGCAAGCAGTTTTTCTTGGGACCAGCGTCCTCCCCTTCCCGTTCAAGCATGTCAAGTTCATAGCCCTTATGGATTTGCACAAACTGCACGTACAGTGCAACCAATCTGCCGTGAAGCATATCTTGTAGCATATGATGCTCCTGTTAAGATTCCAGTCTATGTAGCATACACTCTATTACCAAAGAATGCAATAGGATGTTGGCCGCGTACTAATGCATTTGTTGCAGATAAAAGTATAGTTGGTGGTGCTGTTCCCGATGACTATGCTGGTACAGGATACGATAAAGGTCATGCAGTTCCTGATGGTGACTTAAGCTGGAGTGAAATTGTAGAGTACGAAAGTTTTTTAATGACAAACATGTATCCCCAGCACGGCAGTTTAAACCGTGGAATCTGGAAATTACTAGAAACAAGTGTCAGGGGATGGGCTGTGCAATTGAACCAGCCACTTACAGTATACGTTGGAGCTATGTATGGCGCTGGTGATTTGACTATAGGTAAAGGTGTTATTGTACCCCATGCTTACTATAAGATTGTAATCAATCAAACTACAGGACAAGTTGCTGGATGGGTATTCCCACATACTAAACCTTATGTTAACTTGGGGAATGATTTGACTAAGTTCCGTTTACCAATTACACAGATTATGAAACAAGCAGGGGTAACTTATGCTTTCCCTAAAAATATAAATGAATTGCAACCTGGTGCAGAATGGCCAGTTGACTACGGTGCATTGACCAACGCCAAACGTGCTAAATGCAAAAATAACGCTGATTAATTACTTACCAGCTTTATCAAAAATATCTTTTTGAATTTTATACCACTCTATCCAACCATCGTTTTTAACAGCGCATTCATAGTAAGTGGTATAATTTTTTGTGATTGTCTTAGTTATATCGCTTAACTTTGACTCGTCTCCTATTTTGTCTAATTGAGGACATTTTACTAAAAGTTGTTCCGGTGCTTCGGGGAATTTTACAGTAACTGGAACTACTGTTGAGCATCCTGTTGCCAAGAATGCAAGTATAATACAAATTGTTAATACAAATAATTTAAGCAAATTCATTTAGGTTGCTCCGCGGCATCATTTAATGCTTTGATAAAATCTTTAGGAATCTCACATTGTCCACCGGGGGCAAATTTAGTATCATACTTGACTATTTCACGGTCGATATATTTTACGATATTTTCTCCACGTGTTCGTACAATCTGAGTTTTTGTGATTACCTTAGTTACAATTTTTGTGTTTTCTTTGGCACTCTTAAGTTCAGCCTCAGCTAACTTAGCCTCAACTTCTTTTACTTTAGCTTCCCAAACAGCATAATCTGCTAATCCACCTTCTAAGTATAATCCGATAGACAATAATAGAATACTAATAACACGAATAGGGATGATGTAGGTTTTGATTACTGGAATCATGCCCAAGACAAAGCCTGCGACTGTCCCAAGTACACCCGCAAATGTTATTGCATGAAAGACCCAATCGGGTAAAAATGATATTATCCACATACTCTTATTTATTAAAGTATGAAGATCCCTTTAACCAATCATAGTATATTTTGAATCCCTCAGCTACATCAACTTTAGGATCAAATTGAAAATCACGTCTGGCCGCATCAATATTCAATGCTCCCCTACTAGGAAAATCAAGGTCTCTATCCCCTACAATGATATTCCCACCACCAGCTAATTCTACTGCCATACGTGCGGCTTCTAATAGTGTCACACTATGACTTTTTGTAATATTGTAGGTCTTGTTTTCTGTATTATCAGATAATGCGGCGGCAACAATGCCATCAGCGGCATCATCTACATACGTGAAGTCTAGTGTTTCTTTTTCTCCGTTTACTTTGATAGTGTCTCCGCGCATTGCGGCAAGTAAAAATTTACTTATGACTCTATCTTCTACGTCCAAAGGTCCATATACAGCACTAGGCCGAATGATAGTATGCACAATATTATTTCTACGAGTATAATCTCTAACAAGCCATTCTCCTGCTAATTTCATAATGCCATATTGTCCTTGAGGTTTACAGATGGCATCTTCTGTAACATTGTCAGTGAAGTCTCCATATACCATTGAACTACTGATATATATAAACTTCCTTACTTCATATTTATCGCTGGCTTCCAGTAAATTGAGTAGTCCCTCACTCATAGTACGACTACCCAACGCTGGATTTTCATTTACAACTTTCTGTCTAGGAAAACTTGCTAAGTGAATTACAATTTCAGGTTCTTCAATAGAGAATATGTTATCAACATGTACACCAATAGAGATATCTCTGTCGTAAATCTCACATTTATATTCATCTATCTTTTTTAAACGATTATACATTAAGTAATCTATTTCTTTCTGCGGTATGATTCCATAGTTTGTTTTTGTATCCATGATTGATACAATATGTCCTTGGTCTTGTAGTCGTTTAACTACATTGTGACCAATCAATCCTAATCCACCTGTTACTAAAATGTTCATTCAAATCTCAACTTATAATATGTTAATTGTTTTGGGGTAAAGTATGCTTTAATCGTATAGAGATGTCCATACGTATACGGGTCTGCACTTCTCACCCACATTGGTGCAGGTTCGCTATTCTTCATCACGTACTTACCTGCTTTTGTTTGTTGCCACTCATATATAGGTTGTGCTACAAATAAGTCAGGATCTTCTACATCACCCATTCTAATAGAATGGACAGTGTACTCAATTGTTTTTTGATCCACGTCAGACAGCCATTGTTGCTTTGATAGGGCCATGACTTTGATAATTCTCTAAATGTATATCTTGCATTGTCATGTCAAAGATATTATTCTTTAATGAGTTTAACATCAACGTTGGCAACATAAATTCTTCACGGGTCAATTGTTCTTTTACTTGCTCAACGTGGTCCGTGTATATATGTGTATCACCCGTGCTAATAATAAGTTCTCCAACCTTCAATCCACAATGATGTGCAATTAGATGAGTGAGTAACGCATAGCTAGCAATGTTAAAAGGTAAGCCAAGAAACACATCCACACTACGCTGGTACATATGACAAGAGAGTTCTTTATTTTTGTTGACATAAAATTGACTCATTACGTGACATGGCGGTAATGCCATTTGATCCATTTCAGCTACATTCCATGCACTTAGTATATGCCGGCGACTGTTAGGATCTTTTTGTAGACCTTCAAGTAGATTTTTAAATTGGTCTATGTCGTGTCTCACCGCATCTACTACAGTATTGCCTGATTCAGCATACACGTCCATCAAGTCATATTTTCTCCAATGACGCCATTGCACTCCGTATACTCTACCTAAGTCACCTTCAAATTTTGCTTTGTCTTTCCAATAACTTGCAAGTGCGTTTGGTGTCCAAATTGTTACGGTGCCTTCTTTGCTGCCATGCGTAATCTCCGCGAGGCGCCTCTCGTCCTGCGAGCCTTCGATGAACCAGAGTAGTTCTCCAACGCAGGCTTTCCATGCGAGTCGTTTGGTAGTGACAGACGGAAAACCCCTACGCAAATCAAAGCGAAGATTACGTCCAAACACACTAATAGTGCCAACGCCAGTTCTATCATCTTTTGTTTCTCCGTTATCTAAAATGTCTTGCAGTAATTCTAAGTATTGTTTCATTTTCTTTTCCAAATTTGGTATACATGGTCATTGAAACCCTCAACTGTTTCTAATTTAAACAGTTTTTCTAAGTATATCAAATCTATGAAACTATCGCAAGTGTATTCGGTAAATGTCTTGGTTAAATGTATCTCATCGATACACCACCAATGAGTATTAACTAATTTGGCTCCACCTATGATCCAGGAATCTTTATAAAAAATACTATCTCTAACAGTTATTCTTTCCATAGTACGCACCTCATCAATTACTCTGCTAGTAATAACAATACTAGTTCTATTTGGTAATGGCTTGATAGGTAAACTTTCATAGGTGTTACGTCCCATGAACACTACCTTACCCGTAGTGAGTTCCTTGAATCTTGGCAAATCGCCCTCGATGTTACTCCAGGGCAATTTGTTCTCATAGCCGATTCCACCTTTCGGATCACATGCTATAATAAGTTTCATAGTTTGCCTAATAACTTATCTGTCTCTGGTTGTACTGTTTGTGCAATTGTTTCAACATTCAAAACAAATTCAAAACTTGTAATTAGAGGGTCTAATTCATGTAATTTGCGAGAGATGACTTCTTCTACTTCTTCAGGGTCTAATCCTTGACGCATTAATGCCTGGATGTTAATAGTGTGTTGTTTTTTCCCAGACATTCTTACAATAATTTTTCGTATGAATTGAACTGGTACTTTACTCTTTTCAACATCTTCAAGTATATGTTCCCACTTTCTGATGTATTCAGGTGTCATTATGTTCTTATGCGGTTACTGATGCCTTTGCAGGACGGCCTCGTTTTTTAACTGGGGCTTCTGGAACTACTGCTACAGCCTTCTTAGTTGTTTTCTTTGGCTTAACGCCATCTAAGTCAGAGGCTTCTTTTTGTAGTCGTTGACTTTCGGCCAACAAACCTTTTGCTTCCAATTCCATTTTAGCAGCCTGATCACGCAAACTTCTTGCAATTGCATTATCAGCTAAAACACCCTCTGGTGCTGATATTGCAGTACCTTTAAATTGTCTAGCAATATCAGTTGGAGCCAGTTCATCAATTTCAGCAAGACGTTTGACTGCACTTTCACCGGCTTCCATTTCATCTAAAATTTTGTTTAAATCAATAAGTTTAATCTTAGTTTGTGGATTAGGGGTTACTATTACTGTTTCAGTCTGAACTTTCTTAATCAATTTTTGTTGATGTAATACTTGTAAAATATATTTACCATCAACAGTATGAGTGCGGTTTAATGCGTCTGCTAAGTCCTTGCTATTTTGCCCTATATCACTTTCGATGCATTTAATCATTGGATCGTGAATATGTCTGTTTAATGTCTCAGTGTATGTCACTAGAGCCATATGCGGTTCGCCCGGTACTTGGCGGAAGATGATTGCAACTTTACGATCACCAATTTTACCTACGTGTCTTAAAAAACTCATGCTTATCTCCTTGAGGTTCTAAACATATTTAATACAATTTTTACATAAGTAAATTTATTTACTGCCAGACCAGCGTAATTCGTACATCATTGCTTCGGCAGGGTCTTCAAAATATATATTTCGGGTAAGTATGAATATAGACATGATATCATTATCATCTTCCTCTGCACTTACAGTAGAATAACGACCTTGACACTTAGTCATTACCCAAAACAATGACTCATCTGTTAATGCGGTGTGTGCTTTTGTAAAATGAGGAGGGATATGTTGTAGTTCACGTTCACCATACCATAACAACGGATTAACATTCATCGTGTTAGTATATCCAGCATCTTATATTTTTCGTAAGCATCTACTACTGCCGGTGTATCATTATCAATAGTGGGCACTACTTGAAACCAAAGTCTATCACCATTTCTGAATGGGTGTACATATCTACTATTACTCGTAATAGTTCTTGGCTGATGGATTTTACCATTCTGCCACAATCGTTGAGCAAGGTCAAGTACAGATTCTAGTAAGAAATGACCATATTCATATCGTTCAGGATTTCTAGCGCCGGGATTACCTTGTGCATAATATGCTTCTACAACAGCCATGTATGATTCATAATTAGGGCAATCGGTACGAGTTATAATGACCATAACCTCATCTTCGGACACCTCCTTGTTCATAAGACTAAGTATGCATCCACCAAGACTAGTACCAATGTACATCATATAATTACTGCTTTCTGTGTTGCTCTATCACTATAAATCTTTTGTCCATTCTTACGAATAAAATCTACCATACCTTGCGGTGCAGATTCAAATGATATTTTAATAGTTTCTTCAGTTATACCTTCATCAGCATTGAATGAATAAATTTCATAACAACGTTGAGGATTTGCTTTTGCTCTTAGTATCATCATTTGAATACTAGGAGTGGTTGGTTTAGGTTTTTCAGAAAGAATACTCCACATATACTCTTTTTCCCACTTACCGGTATCAAATACAAATTCAAGACCGTACATATCCCACATTGCAAGATACTGATTCATTTCCTATCCTTGACTAAATTGTAAATCATAATCATTTTATCAACTGCGTCAGCTAATGGCACATTGGTTTTTGCCAATCGTCTTATGTCACCCCACATTTTATCTTCTAGTAAACTTTCATGTAGAGATTTCACTTTTTCACTTTCATAATGTAAATGGCGTTGATCTGAACCAACCTGACGGGCGTAAATAGTTTCACCACCGTCAGGTGATTCATAGATAAATCCGTCAGGATAATCAATCGTCATGGTCTTTCACTGTTGTGAAGGTATATTTCAACAGTCGATAGAACACATAAAAAATACCAAGGACACTTCCTAATAGGAATAGTGTACCAAGAGTATTACCAAGAATAGATAGAGCTTCCATTATTTTTCCTCGTAAATAGCAAATTGACCGAATGGGGGACTAGGGTTCTTGTCACCGTGAATGATCCAAGTAGTATCACAATAGTCAGGGTCACCCCAAGAACCAAAAGGATATCCATCAGTGAATACAATCAAACGTTTAGGTTCAATAGCATTTTCTTTCAAGTAATCAAAGATACAATCAAAGTCAGTACCACCGCCACCTTGAGGTTCGTATTGTTCAATACTGTCCATGTTCTCACTATCAAAGTCTTGTGGATTGTATGTATCAGTATCGAAACAAAATATGTGTACCTTGTAACCATCAAAAGTATCCATCATTCCACCGATCTCACCTAAGAATGCTTGTGCTTGTTTGTTGCTGATACTACCTGACATATCAAGTGAAATAACAACATCAATCTCTTCACCGGGTGTAGTACCGGGCATGATGGCATCCATGTGCCAACCTTTACGATTGGCTCGCATCCAAGAGTAGTCAGTACGAATTGCACTAGTCAAGTTAGTTTGAATCAGTTCACGCCAAGGCATCTGAGGTTCAGTAACATCTTTGATAAGACGTTCAACACCTTTAGGTAGTGATCCTGCCTCAGCACCTTGAGCCGCGGCAATGATTGCTTGTTTCATTTCTGCTCGGGCCCGATCTTTTTCTTCTTGTGTCATGCGAGGGCGTCCGGGCTTGTCACCGTTGCCTTCAGGTCCGTCACCATCACCTTCTTCATTGCCATCATCCATATGATCGTCAAGCAACATATCAATCAATTGGTCAATGTTAATTTTCTGAACATTCTTCATCAGGTCATCATAAATTTCCTCTGCCGGCTTACCATCATATTTTGTTTCGTATAAGCAAGGTACAGTAGTAATGAATTGACCTACATTATGTCGTTTTAAGTCTGCATTAACTGCATAGTCATCAGCAATGTTCCAGATTTGCGGATCACGCTCATTGCGGCGACCCATGTGATCATATACAACGTGTAACACTTCATGACCTACTAAGAATTCAACTTCTTTAGGCTTCAACATCATAATAAAACGGCTATTGTAATAGAATTTTAAGCCATCTGTTGCCGCTGTAGCACACCACTCATCAGCATTGACTAACTTCATGCGAGTAGCAAGATTACCAAAGAAACTATGACGCAACAATAGACCAATACGTGCGCCGACTAATCGTTCACGGGCCAGATTATCAATCTTAGTGTCAGTGGGTCCGATAAGTTTATCAAATTTATCACTACGATTCTTTTTGCGTTTGCCAATTACTTCACTCATTGCATGTTCCTTTATCAGTTAATACTAGTATTATATAGCCTACCGTATTTATTGTCAAGCACGTAGGCCTCTAAAACCTTTGTCAAATGCGATTCGGGCATAGTCATCCGCTGATTCAATACAGTAAAAGTTCTCAGCGGTTAATTTACCAATTCCACGGGCACGGGCACTTTGACCCAATGCATAAAAATATTTCTTACCTGACATATAAAATCCTTTAGAAAAAAAGGGTGAGAATATTCACACTATCCTCACCCTTAAAGGAACCTTTCGGTTCCGAGGGAGTCAACTTTATGTTGACGTAAACTTAGTTACCGGCTTCTACAATGTACTTGCCGTACTTCTTGTGGAACTCATCGAAGTTTTTCAACTGACTAGGTTCGATGGGCAGTTCATATGTTTTCAATGCAATCTTTGCACCCATCACAACCAATTCAGTTTCAAAATTGTTCATCATGTAGTCAAAGAAATTCTGTGACATTTCGTGGAACTCTTTTGGTTTGACCTTTTTCTGTTCTACTGCATCTTTCAATTCATAGCACATACCAACAGTCAATGCATACATAGCACTAATTTCTTTTACAGACAAGTCTTTCACTTTACCTGAAAGAATGTCAGAGGGTTCAGGCATTTTACCTGAGATTTTGCGGTGTGCTGTAAACTTAACAGCAAGACCTTCACCGACAGCGCCTGCAATCAAATTGAATTGTGTGTCAGTATCCATGTTGTCCTCATCTTTCAACAAGTCACTAACGAAACACCAACTACGAGGTGTTGCGAATGCACGGCTTGACGATTTAGCATCAAAGTCATACATATCTTGTTTTGCGAATGACAAGTAACCAACAACGTCTTTGTGAATGTTGTTTTTCACAGCCCATGTCTGCCATGAATTAAAGTCAGGGCGCATTTCTAAGTGAATGAAACGATTAGCAAGGGGCATTGGCATGCGATATGTAACACCCTTGTCGCTATCACGATTACCTGCCGCTACGATAGCAACGTTATCGGGAAGTTTATATTTACCAACTCGGCGATTCAGAATCAACTGATAGCCTGCGGCTTGTACAGAGGGTGATGCACTGTTCATTTCATCTAAGAACAATACAACGATAGGGAATTGTTTTGCAAATTCTTCATCAGGCAAATCAACTGGGTGAGCCCAATCCATCTTGTTGATATCTTTATTGTAGAAGGGAATACCGCGAATGTCAGTGGGTTCCATTTGCGCCATACGCAAGTCAATAACATGACCTTCTAATTCAGTAGCAATTTCCTGAACTACATCAGACTTACCGATACCGGGAGGGCCCCACAAGAAAACGGGACGTTTAGTTTTGAAAGCACTTAGAATTGCTTTACGGGTTTGCACACTAGTGATAGTGTGATTGTCACTTACATGAGATGCCATTGTTGACTCCTTGTTGATGGCTTATTGATAACGAAAACATAGTATAGCAGTAAACTGAATTACTGTCAACCAACTCACTTACTCTTTTTTGATTTTTGGGCAACTGTACTCATTAACGCCATTGCCAATTCACCTTCACGGCGAAAGGCTTCACGTTCCCAAGGACGTTTCAAGTATGCAACTGAAACAGGTTTACCTAACCAAATGCGTTTCATCTTCCCGTTGCGAGACATTTCACCACGATACTGACCACGAACATATTGTTTAGCATGAACCATTTCGTGGGCTAGAGTCATCAATAACTGCGGTAATGCTAAAGCACTATCCACTGCTATACTGATTTCTTTGTCACCGGTTCTACTACAAATTCCGTTATTACCGTCTCTTTGCCGCATTTTGGGTGCTAAACAAATGTATACTTTATACTTAAAACTTGTTATATTTAAGTACTTGGCATAGAATTTGACAGTTTTTTCTACCATGATAACTTTATCAGGGTTAGTGTTACCGTGTGCTAAGATTTTTATTTCCATACAGTAAGTATACTACAGGCATGATTTATTGTCAACCAAGAAAGGCAATATTAATTGTTACTTCATTAATTGTGCTATCAAGAGTAACTTTTCTAAATGGTCAATAGCTTTGTTGATGCCATCTAATTGATTTTGAATCATATTAGATTTGCGAATTCTTCTTGCTTCCACTTCTACCTTGCTCAAATTTGTAACCATTGAGTCAATATTCTTAATCATCTTACTAAAGTCAGGATTATATCCAATACCCTTCATTTGTTTGAGCAGGCTAGCCTTTACTTTTTGCCAATCAATTGCTTGCTCAATTTTCATAATGTATCTCCTGTACCGTATTTATCCTATAACCAGCACAGTCGTAAAAAAAAGACCCTTTCGGGTCTTAGTACTGGTTACGAGTTCCAGTGTCCGCTCAATCGTTGCGGTCGATTTTAAATATGTTTTCCACAGTGAGGACACTTCTTTGCATGTTCATGTCTGACTTCTTTTAAAAACTTATTAAGTTTCTTGTAGTCACGCAGTAGATGTTTAATCATTGTCCTAGATCTTTCTGATTTGGATTTATCTAGTTCTTCCTTAAGCTGGTCACGAATTTTGTGTAACCTTCCCTCAAAGACTTCAATAAATCCACTCAGTGATTTATTACTGCTACTCACAAATTAGAAACTACGTGTGTACTGTAAACGTACTGCGTCTTTTTCTTCATCACCCCAGGTACGGCTCCAGCGAACTGCAACTGCGTCTTGTTTAGTTAAGTCATAACCAACTGCAACATGGGCACGTTGCGTAGTGTAGTTGTTTGATGTATCAAATGCATCACGATAACGTGCGCCTACATCACCAGTAAAACCTGAGCCAAGAGGAATTTTAACTCCTGCATCAACAGCATAGTGACTGAAGTGTGTTGAACTAGATACCTTTTCACCTAAACGAACACCCAAATAAGGACGGATAGCACCCTTGGCACCAAAAGATTGTCTTACACGAACTTCTAGACCTTGTGTAATAGAACCACTACCGAACGATGTTTGGCTGTTTTCCATTTTAAGGCTGTAGTCTGTGTCGCCAACTTTGTTGCCGATTACAATTGCTTCTTTGATGTTTGTGGCATCTGTTGCACGATTAGTTTCATCAGAATATTCTAATGATGCATAGCCACCCGCTACTGCTGAACCTGCAATCAATAATGTTGCAAATGCAACCGCTAGTTTTGTAAATTTCATAATTTCTCCTTTTTAATTTACTGTGTTTAACTTACCTATTATATACTTAAAATATACAAATGTCAAGCAATTATTTATTTAAAATCTTAGCCTGGGTAATTTTCTATGTAGTCTAATATTTAGAAGGAATTGTGTGACAGTAATATTACAATCACACAATCTCTTGCCAGGTATGATCACCCATATATTTAACCTGTATTATGTACTCATAGTCTTCAGGAATTCCAGTAGACCATTCAGTTGGCCCAGTATGAACTAACAATGTTTTGGAATGACGTTTTTGCCATACTAGCCAATAACAGTTTCCCATTACTATTTGAAAATTATATTCTGCGGAATATACTAAATCAGTAACTTCTAATCTACGTTTGATGTCATCGGCTTGTTTTTGTAATACAGTTACTAATTCAATAATGCGGTTATATTCTTGCTGGGCATACATCCTAGCATGGTTAATCATTATATCTTTTTGCTGAGTTACAGGAATCAAATCAAATTTAGGTCCCAGTGTACTTGTGGCGTAAGGTGTTACGTTACGATTTAGAAAATGAACTAATGAATCCCCGATATTAGCATCAAAACTATCACGACCCTTTGCACTATTACTCTCTTCAGGTGTCGTCACTTTTTAAACCATTACTATGTTTGTCACGTACGGTCTCAACATTTTGGAAGAGACGTTTCTCTTGTGTAGTTAACTTATCCTTATGTGTTTTTCTAGGATTACCACATAAAAAACATTCTGGATTACCACAGTCCAATGCATGATGTTTAGCAAACTTGTGCGGTTCGTCAACTTTTAAACCTGCTGATTTAGCAATTTTGGTTTGTTTTTTAATAGCGTTTTCATCCTTGAGTAAACGCTTAGAATGGTTGAATTTGTCTTGTTCAGTACTCATTTTTTTGAATCTTCTTTCTTCTCTATTGGAGGTGGAAAATAGGGTTCAATGATATAATGATTTGCACCCCACCATCCAAATGCTGTAAAAAATCCATATACAATTACTTCTAATATCATTTAAACTCCTTTAAGGGCTTGATATCTTTGTGTTTGACTATAAGCATAGTCTTAACTACACCATCTACTTTGATAGGTAAATCTAAATGTACTGTGATGTCCGGACCATCAAGACCTATAACTCGGTCATTGCCCACGCTTGCTATAAATGGAATTTTATTGTAATGCCCAAACACACGATCACCAATAAAGTATGTGGGTTTGTATGCTTTGTTTTCAAAATAAGTAGTTAGACTTGACATGATATCTCCTAAGTTGACGTTCTATTATATAGATTTATCTAACGTAGTAAAGAAAAAAGGGCAACTAGTGCCCTTTTCTTGATTTCAATGTATATCAGCGGTTGGCAATATACATCGTGATTTCGAAACCGAAACGCATATCAGATGCTGTTGGTTTTGTCCACATAGTTTTCTCCTGGTTAAGTTTGACATACTGTCATAGTATGTATCACTATTATACACGGAAAAATCAAAAATAACATAGTGAAATTCATTGTTCTTACTAAGTGTAAACACTTAGAGAAAAAGGCTCCGAAGAGCCTTTTCTGATTTTCTGTTACGAGGTATGTCTTACCCTAAGCAGTGTTTAGGCTGCTAATGCGAACTGTGAGTCGTTTGCGGTTACTTTTGTTTAGTTTTAACATCTACTCTGATGAGCGCCTAATCTTTGTACTATCCTGTCGGTCGATCCCATGTCACCCCCATCAAAAGCACAATCATGTTTCTAATGTCTCTGTATGCTATGTGCATACCGAATGTGCTTTTGGTGGAGGTGGGGAGAATTGAACTCCCGTGTCGCCAGTGTTTCCTCAGCAGGTTTACGCTGTTCTTACTCTTTCACACTGTCAAAAAGATTTTTTACTATCCAGAACATATAGTTGACTATAACTAAGATGCCCCACATATAAACCCAATGCCAATTTTCAAACATAAAAATCTTAAATCAATTACCAAAAACTTGTGTAAACACTCGTCCTTTGTAATTAAATGTTACAACTTCACCTTGTTGTATAGTGACGGGCACTAAATCACAAACTTGTTTGTTTACAACTTGGCGTTGATCCTGGCCAATACGTTGACCAACTGAAGCACCTATACCAGTGCCTAATACTGTTGCTACATCACGACCAAAGCCGCCGCCGATTTGATGTCCAATGACACCACCTGCGATTGCACCAATTACAGTACCGACTCCACTGTTATCTTCATATTGTGATACCGTGCGGCATTGCTGTTGTTGCATTGTCACAAATCTAGGCTGACTACTAATCACATATACATCTTGTGCATAAGATATACTAGATACTAACATTAATCCAAATAATACTTTTTTCATAATTACTCCTAAATTTCATAAAAGACTTTTTCAAACATAAAACCTTACTCTTGTACTTCATACAGCAATAACTTACAGTATATATTTATTCAGCTTTGTTGTCAATTATTTTGGATGATATCTATCGGATTATCTAATTGACTCATCCATTGTAATAAGTAATCTTTCCATTTTTGATGACCATCTACTCCCCAATGACCGAACCGTGCATACGGACTAAGTGGGTACTGTGTTAAGTATTCCCCAAAACGTTCTTTTGGATCAGTAAATCCTAAATGTCGGTGTCTTCTATCTCCATATGCTTTATAAATTATTTCATACCGGTCAGATAACCATTTGTTACCGGTGAATTCTTCCACTGTTGGCCAATCGTACAATGCATTAGCAAAATAATATTTAATATTCAGTGATTCTAAGAATATTGCAGTAAGGTACATATCCAATAGATTTTTATATTCAGTTACCGGGGACAAATCTATTATTGTTCTTAACTTAATATATTCCATTATATCTGGTGCTTCATCAGTACTAATACCTGAGACTGATATAAATTTACCGTCTCCGGGATTCCATACTTCAAATCTATTAAAGCCCGACCACAGAATCATTACTATTAAATTAGTATGATTATATTTTTTTTCAATAACCACATTCTGAGTAATCCATTCAATAGTACTTCTACTAATTCCCTCATTACTTCCGCCTGGTTCCGCTTTATTAACCCAATTCCAATTTTTATCATCTGCTAACCAGCGGGGCCAGGCTTTATGATAACAATATCCTTGGTACTCATGTTCTATTTCAGAACCAGCTGTATGACTACATCCGTTCGCAAATAATGTTATTTTTTCATCACTCATTCATCACCATCAAAAACTTTTTCAAACCAATCTTTGGCTTCTTGCTCACTATCAAAAAAAGGACTAATACAATGTTTTTTGTCATTTACATAAAACCAAGTATATGTATTCATACCCGCATCTCTGTATCGTACTAGTTCCATGACAGTCCTTATCGTATCATAGTATTTAGTTAAGGTCAACTATTTTGGTAATACTGATACAACCATTCCCAATCATAACTTAGCATAAGTTTTTCCATATTACCATCAACACTGTTATAATAATCAACTGCATCTTTTGCACCCAACTTGCTGTATTCACCAAAGTCTCCGTAACCCTTATTCAACCAGGCTGCGCCTCTGTCAATTGAATCTTGGTCTGTGTTGCAACATAGTTTAATCATTTCTCTAAATGCTGTTCTCCAAGTATCCCACGCACTAGTATTGTACATTGCTACTCCGGAGTTAATGTCAACTACTTCTGTTGCACTGTCCATTGTAAAGTCTAACCCACGAACTACAGTGTTCAAAGTAAGTTTCTTGTTGTTTGCGACAATAGCTTGGTGACCATACACTAATCCATTTACAGGATTAGTTGCCCTGAATATATAGTGTCTACGTGATTTGTATATGTTTGGTTGCCAATTGAAGTCAAAGTCATCTCTTACTTTTAACTTAGCATTTACCAAGAAGTACCAGGGGGTATTACTAGCATTTGCTGCCGCATGTTGACTTGCAACACGACCTTTCACTCTGTCAATACGCACAATTCTATTAGGTAAATTAAGTGACAATAAATGATTATAATTGTCATCAGCACATGCTTCACCGTTACTAAAGAATATAACATCTAGTGGCTCAACTGTTTCTTCAAATTCATGTTCAATAACATGGTCATAGTCAGTAATCTTATCATAGAAGAATGTAACTGCTGACTTAGGAATAATCGCCTCGCTTGGAAATAAATGTACGCTGATATTATCAGCCTTAATCAAATCATGTGTGTAGTTGCTATTAGTATTCTTTACAAAATGTGCATAAGCAGTAGAGAATTTATGTTCCATACATGCATCAAATATGCTATCCTCATATACAATCTTATCTATCGTCAAATCAGCACATATCTCTGTAGTATATTTGTTAGTTCTTGCATCATTGTGTCCACGATACATAATTGCAGGCATTATCTCAGGTGTATGAAACTTAGTACCAACAATGTGGTTAAAGTTTTCTTCTGTTTCATCTGGGTGCCAACTAAAGTCAAATGTTTCTTTATTAATAGATTCAATAAAACGCCAATTACGAATATTAGATTTTTTAGTTGCCTTGAACAAATCAGAATGTTTAATTATGTTTGCTCCTAGTGCATTATACTTTGGTCCACCGTTCCTCTGCCATTGTGTGCCGAACTGCCAAATAAATGGTGGCTCTATGGGGTCTGGTAGCCAACTATAATCAAAATCATCTTCTATGTCATCTGGTATAGACCACAAAGATTTATTAGGAGTTAGCGTGACCTTTATGTCAGTCATATATTTCTTCTCAGTAGCTCTTTTAACTCGGTATACCAATGTCGGCATTTTTAAACTATCATACCATTGATTGCCGAATACATATATGTATGGTGGTTCATCTTCATCCGGGTGCCAGCTATAGTCAAATTCAATATTTGACACTAATGGTCTGTATAAACGATTTTCTTTAATATTCTTTTTGGTTGCTTTAAACAAATCAGAATGTTTAACTACAGTTGCATTGATTGCAGTATACTTTGGTCCACCGTTCTTCTGCCATTGTGTGCCGAACTGCCATATATATGCCGGTTCATCAGGGTGTGGTAGCCAACTATAATCAAAATCATCTTCTATGTCATCTGGTATAGACCACAAAGATTTATTAGGAGTTAGCGTGACCTTTATGTCAGTCATATATTTCTTTTCAGTTGCACCTTTCACCCTATATAACAATGTTGGCATTGTTAAACTATCATACCATTGATTGCCAAACACATATATGTATGGCGGATCATTTTTATCGGGGTGCCAACTATAGTCAAAGTCTATATTGGGAAATAATGGTCTCCAGCATCTATCTTCATTATTACTTTTCTTAGTAGCATTCAATTCTTTAGAGTATTTTGTATAAGTTGCGCCGTGTGCAACATAACTCGGTCCACCGGTTGATTGCCATTGTGTTCCAAATTCCCAAATGAAAGATGGTTCTTTGGGGCTAGGAACCCAGCTATAGTCAAAGTTATCCTCTATATCATCAGGTATGATCCAATTAGTTTTATCAGGTAATAATTTTGCTTTTATTGTATTAACATACTTCTTTTCAGTTGCACCTGAAACTTTATATTGTATAGTCGGCATTTCAACTGAGTCATGCCATTGGTTACCAAATACATAAATGAACGGAGGTTCTGTATCATCTGGGTGCCAGCTATAATCAAAATCTATGTTTGATACCAATGGTCGCCAACATCTGATATCAGGAGTAGGCAATCTTATTGCATGTTGATAATTTTGATATTTGATACCCTCATTTTCAGGAATTACAAATCTTGGTCCACCTGTCTTTTGATGCTGGGTACCAAACTGATGTATATAAGGTCTATCATGTGATTCTGGTCTCCATGAGAAGTCAAAGTTAGTTATATCTAACCCTTCAGGTATTTCCCAATATCCTTGATCCCAAAGTTTTTTTCTATGCGCTATATCTATCACGAAAAGACCTGTACATTGTATAAATTCTGAAATCTATCAGCATCAGTTCTATCATTTACCATGGGTTCACCGCGTATGTTAAGACTAGTGTTCAATAACATTGGGCAACCTGTTTGTGCATACCAGGCTTCTAACAACTGTCTTATACCTGATCCATCCTTTGCCACCGTTTGTACTCTACTGGTGCCATCAACATGACATATAGCAGGGTAAAGATTAGGATCGCGGCAACTAGCGACTGACTGCATATAACTGTGAGTATGCCAGCCGGGCTTGATATCAAAATAGTCATCAGCCAGTTCAGCCAGTATAACAGGGGCAAAGGGTCGAAACTTTTGTCTGCGTTTGATTGCATTTACTTGGTCCTTTATTTCTTTTCCTCTTGGGTCTGCAAGTAGGCTTCTATTTCCCAATGCTCTTGGGCCAAATTCTGCACGCCCACTTGCTACACCAACAATACTATTAGTAATGAGATGATTAAGAGCATCATTAACGGGATAGTTACCGGGTATAGCATGACCCAAGAAAGCAGTAGTCCAATTAATCCTGCCACCATGAGCAAGAGCAGCAGCGCCAAGACTACTGCCAGCATCACCGGGGCAAGGCATAATCCAAATATTTTCAAAAAATCTTCCTAGTTGTCTATTGGCCAGACAGTTGAGTGCAACACCACCCTGATACACAAGATTGGTTGACCACTTAAAATCCCTGGCTCTACGCATGACATTACCTATTAGTCGTTGTAACAACCGTTGAGCACTGGCAGCGATATCCATGTGATCCAGTCCGTCCATGAATTTATCACTAACGCCTATGTGCAAGTTTTGTTTGAATTCTATGGAGTCTGCATCGCTGATCAATACTGCCTCCATAAGATCATGGTAATGGTCATCACCATAAGCAGCCATGCCCATAGTAATGTATTCTTCGTCTAATGGGTGTAGGCCCACACGCTTAGTAATTGCACTATAAAACAAACCTAGGCTGTGAGGATAGCGCTGTGTCCACAATCTCTTATACTGTGCTCGGCCTCTCTTGTCATACTCGGCTCCCCAGATCGATATCGTATCCCACTCACCTATGGCATCAATCACAACAACTGTAGCACGATCATACGGACTTGTTTGAAATCCACCGGCTGCATGACTAAGATGGTGATTGAAGGATCTGGTTCTTAGATTTGTAGCAGGATGCAGAGGATCCGTGATGTTTTGTTCTCTGGAAATTTTTAGATGATCGCCGAGTTCTCTTTGTAAGCATTGCTCTACAGTCAGGGCTCCCCATTGCACACCTTCGCCACTGTAAAGCCTACGCAGTTGTTTGGCCCAGGGTCGTTCATAGTAGGCAATGGTATCAATATCAAATCCGAAGATTTCTTCAATCAAGCCTGCGCTGATGTGTGCATCGTTTTTTATCTTGCTGTAGCGTTCGCTGTGGCCGGCAAACAGTATATCACCTTGGGTGTTAACAACTGAGATGGCAGCGTCATGAAAGCCGGCACTGATTCCTAGTATATTCATTTGTAGATAAATGGATCTCGTTTACGTAACTCTTTTAATCGTTTTCTATACTTGTATTCTCTAACTAATTTTCCAATTGTATTATAATATAGTGTTTGAAATAAGTTTCTCATAGTTTATCTTTCAGTTATGCCATTCAATAGACGGAAACATTTTGACAGTTTTGTAATCAATATCATATTTACTGTTTACAATTAGGTCGATAATTTCTATTATAGAATTTGGATCCATTGCATTAGTAGCATCTCCTAACGGGTATGGGGTATTATCCCATAATGGGGTATTAATCCCACCGGGGTGTATGCTAGAGACTTTGATATGTCTGTCTCTTAGTTCTTTACCAAGTATTCCAGCAAATGCAGTTAGACCATACTTACTAGCACAATATATACTTTGATTCTCTAATTCTTCTAATCCTGCTACACTATTGATAAAGACTATTTTACTATGATCTGGCATTGACTCTAATGCTGATCTGGTTACATACATGGCACCTGTCAGGTTAGTATTAATAACACGGTCAATAGTATGGATAGATGTTTGAGTAAACTTGTCCATATCAAATACCCCTGCATTATTAATCAGTAAATCAATTTTACTATCACCGATGGAATAAAATGTTTTAGATACGTTATCAAAGTTACTAATATCACAAATATGATGAGTATAATTAGGCATTTCTACATTGGTTCTACTTAATCCAATAACATTGTGATTCTTGCTATAGTGTTTTGCCAGAGCTAAACCTAGACCACTACTAGTGCCAGTAATCAATATGGTCTTTTTCATATAATCTCATTAGTTGTATTGCTGATTCTAATTCAGCAGGTGTTAGGTCATTGATGATTTTACACTGTCCAATAGATGTTGGTATAGGTAAGTATTGATTTCCGTTTCTGTGCTTCATTACATCAGACAAGCCTTCTAACAATAATGTGCTATTTAAAAAATCAGTATGAGTTACAGGTAGATTCATTTTTCTAGTCAAATTAAATATTCTAGTTAACTCATCCGCTGAGAGAAGGTTTCTAACAGTTGATATACAGCAACTTAATAAACAATCTAGTATAACTGCTTCTCCGTGAAGTAGATTAGGTACGTTCTTCATTTCAATTAGGGGACTGAATGAATGACCAAAATCTACTGGTCTTTCTAATTCTTGCTCCCACAAATTATCATTAAGTTCTTTGGTCATACCTGCAATTGCCCGTTCAATTATTTCAGTTGAATGTGCGGTATCTTGAAATTTGCACTGTAGTAACTTATCTGAATCTGTTTCTATTAATTCAAACAACTTACTATCTAACACGATTGCTAATTTTAATATCTCTGCAAAGCCATTAGATATTTCTCTATCAGATTGTGTTTTGATAAACGTAGTGTCAATCAATGTTAGTTGTGGTGGATAAAAACTACCCAAACGATTTCTTCTATTAAAATGATTTACGCTTGTTTTTGCTCCCACACTAGCGTCAACGATTGCTAGTAATGTCGTGGGTATACGAATGTAAGGAATACCCCTACGATATATGCTACAGCAAAATCCTACTAAGTCTAATAAGACTCCGCCACCTATTGCTATTACTGGTTCTGACCTACGTAATATTTTATTTTCTTCTAAGAAGGTTAGTACCATTTCCGCAGTTGTCCAATCTTTGTTTTCTTCGGACGAGTCTATAAATAACAACGAATCTACGTCATCAAATAGTTGATCGGAATATAACTCATAAACATTTCTGTCAATTATAACAATTTTTCTTTTACTAGTAATTTCGGATAACGATAATACGTTGACAGCTTTACGGATTTCAAATTCAATCGGGAGTGATGTTTTTATGTTACATATCATAGTAATTTATTTACTAGATAGCATCCATACCCATAAAAAAACTTAGCGTGAGATATGTTACCACTATGACACTTAAACGGTAACATTCTAAAATATTGGGTAGCCTCAAATAGCATTACCAACGATGTGTTGTCTTCAATATTTTCTATAAACAACGAATTGAACTCTGCTAATTTATCTGGTATAATATAATCGGACATAATCTGATTATCATTAATTGTTACTATTGAATCATTTATCAATCCATAGTGACTATTACTGCATTGTAACACCTGACTATAATCTGAATATCTACTATCAACTATCCCTTCTTCATATAAATCAATAAAGGTTATTTTGTTTGTATCAGTATTGTATAGTATGTTTTCAAGTGTAGGATTGCCGTGGACATAGCCTTCACTAGTAATATCTCTATTGAATAGTTTTTTGAACTTATCGTGCTGTCCGATCATGCCCCTAAATGTTTCACCCCTGTACTCATATACATCCATCATGTAAAAGTCTCTGAACTCTGGGAACTCTAGTGCATCATGTAGTTTCTGTTCTACTTCTTCCATAAAGTAAAGCATAAGAGAACTACGCAGTGGACTATATGACCTATGATGTATCAAGTCAAATGCTTCCCATAATGATTGATTCAACTTTTCTACATCATCTATTAGATTATTCTTAAACAAAGTCTTAATATCTATACCATCAATATATTCAATATCAAAGTATGCTTCATTATCATTAACTCCTGCATCCAAGACCTTTGGAACAAATCCAGGAAACATACTATTATAACGTTGTAATTTCTTTAGCTGACTATACCATCGAACATATCCATATTCTCTATTCTTATCTGTAGCTATTTTTTTTCTAACAAACTTACCCATAGAGTTTTCATGTAGGCATGTCGAATTTAAAGAACCGCCTTTAAGTATTGTGATGTTATCTGTCGATGGCATTTCGTAATTCCCGTACAGCAGCCTTAATTCCATCAGGATGTGTATGACACGCCCCGCCTACATTCGCTAAGTAATCAACACCAAACTTAGCGGTAACTTGTGGTATTAATGTTGCATTCATTCCACAACTCAATGCAGGGACTACATTGTGACTAGTTAATGTGTCCATAATATTTTTAAGGTATACAGGATCATCACTTAAGTATCCGCCCCACATTCCGGCATGTATAGTATCGATACCACTAATGATTGCTAACTTGCATAGAACTATCCAATCGATACCATATGGATTATGTATATTGGTTAAAATCTTATCACCACTCTTTTGGTAATGCATGACTAGTGGATAATTTTTATTTCGAACAGCGGCATAACTACCTAAACCACTCCAGATATTAATATGTATACCATTAACTCCTAGCATCCTAACAGTACTAGACTTTTCTATAAGTTTGTCTGGATTGCTGTTAATGCAAGTAAGATAAACTACATTCTTATCTTGTATAATATCTCTAATGTAGGGTAAGCGTGATTCTAAATTGCAGTATGAGGGTGATCCTAAAATTTCATCTTCTTTAATAATGTTAGCCCCGCCAGCAATCATTTCCTTAACTAATAATGATAGCTCTTTAGGGCGTAGTCCTGTCTTAGGTTTTAATATACATCCTAATAAAGGTCGATCATATGTTTTAGTTAGTTCTCTTATACCTGAAAGACCAAACTTTGGCTTAAGCATAGGCAAATTAGTTATATCAATGTCAGTTACTCTACACTTAACTATATGGTCTATGTCAAGCTGTCCACCTTGAATCATACAAAGTAGTTGTGATACACCATCTTCATCCCAATTAATATTTACTAACGGATAACCAATAATTATTTCACCATCAGTTATTTTAGACAATTCATTTTTATCTCCTAATATTTTAGCAGAATGATTACTAACTAATTCAGGTGATTCAAACTCATTTCGTACAGATGGGTTGCCGATACTCTGTCCTATAGCAATTGCCTCTGCCGCAATAGATAGATTTTTAGTAGAGGTAACCTGATATGTTACTTTGATATGGTCTGTGGGTATCTCATTGATATAAATGTTCATTTTATCTCTACTTCATATTTGTCATTAGGATCGCTAATATCTCTAACTACGATTAATTTAACATCTGTTAGATACTCTACTTGACTAATTTCGTATGGCTCTAATACAAAAATTTCACCCGGGCCGAACTCATTTCCGTTTAATAGTAAGTGACCTTCTATCATAACATTAATCTCTGTACCTAATTTATGAAAATGATCTTGGTGGAATTCTCCGGCTTTGTGTTGATGTAGTCCTACTTCAAAATCAGCTTTCAACAAGCTAGGATCAAAGTTACCAACAAACCAACCCTTTGTGAATTGTTCTATGTGTGCTATTTTCATATCTATTTTCCAAAATTCATATAGGCATTACGGTTAATCAAAGCAAAATCGTATCTACTATCCAAAACATACGGTTTATTGTCTATTATAAATTGTATTGCCGGGCTTTCATATATATTTTGGTTATTAGTGTCTTGTTGCAAGTCTTTTCTATATTTAAATAAATCGTAAAGTATAAATTCACTAGGCTCCGAATGTGTGATAAACCATTTATATAATTCTGCAAATGACCCAAATGTTGAAACTATTTCTTTTAAAATCTTAGGATCTAATATATACGGAACACACGGTTCTAAAAAACAATGACCTTCGCAATCAATATTCAATCTAGCACTAGCATATTCTATAAATTTATTAAAATGAGTATTACTGGCTGTTAGCCTACAATATGTAGGCCATTTATCAAATTTTCTAAGTATTACTAATTCAGAATCTAATACTACAAATTCACTATCAAATAATTTGTATCCTGCTAATTTACACATCTGTTGGTACATCCAACCTTCATTATGATTGTCGCCTTTCCAAGGTTCTAGTGTTTCTAATAATTGTATTGCAGGTAATACTTCGTATGTTATATTACTAAAGCTAGGGGCGATTATAGGTGAGGGTGTATGAAATGTAGTATCAACTATTTTAATATTAGCTCCGGGGATAAATTTAGATATAGAAGGAATTAACATATTAGAACATTGATGCCAATCTTGATTCCAAGTAACTATTAATATATTTTTAATCATTGGGCTGTATCACTTTTAAAAAGTTTTCCAAATCATTTGGTGTACCTATCGGCCAAAATTCTTTATCAGACAATTCGTAATTTTTAACTTGCAAGCCACGCTTTATTGAATAATTGTATACTGGCGCAACATAATACTCCCCGTTCTCTCTATAATCTGCTGCAATCATTGTTTCTGCGTCCTTAAAAAAATCAGATGCACTGGCCCAATGATACACTCCTACAGTTGCGTCATTGCTTATAACTTGTTTCTCTCTAACTTCAATAATATCACCTTTTTCATTTTTTTTAATATAACTGCACTTAGTATCATTTTCCTTGTATGTTAAAATATATGAAGTATTAGGATAATCGCATAGCATTGAATTAAAGCAACTAGAGTCCCAATCTAAATATTGATCTCCGTTAGCTGATATCAAGGGCTTAGTTAAATCAATATAATCTTTGGCTAGTAACAATGTTTGCGCGGCACCTTGAGTAGTAAATTCGCTAACTATGATAGTACCCATAGGTGACAATATATCTTTAATTTGCGGGTATTGATCCATGTGTTCTTTCAATACAATAAAAAATACATCGCCCAAAATTTTTAAAGTCTTTACTGCATGTTCAATCATGGGAGATCCATTAACATCAATGATGTATTTAGGTATGGTGTACCCTACATCACGAAAACGTTTACCCGCGCCACATAATCCAAACAATATATTCATATCAAGTGATGTTCTTTAATAAAGTTAATAACATTTTCACCTACGAGCCTGTTTCCTTCTTCATTGCAATGTGAACTGCCCATAGTGTCTGGATATAATCTAGTATAATATCCCCAATCATTTGGCATAAAATTTTCAAGATATGTAAGTTCTAATGACGGATAACCCATAATAACATGGGGGATGTTAAATTTTTTCAATAAAAAACTCATTGTAATAATTAATGCTTGGTCATATTCACTTTTAATACCGGTGTCAAATATATCCGTATAGTATGATTTGATTGCTTCAAGTTTTGATTTATCTACTTTTGCAAATAATCTTGCTATTCCATCGGCTTTTCCATCTTGAAAATGTTTTATGTTTGAAATAGTTTCAGCTACTAATCTTGTATTCTTTTTTGATTCAAAAGCCAATTCTCTGCCCTTAGCATGTGTTGTATCATGATAGGGGTTATATGATTTATATTCAACATCTGATAAGTTTGGATTTTTATATATTGTGCCGTTATCTAACGGAAAGATTAATCTTTCGTGGTAAGTAGTAGTAACCAATACGAAAGGTTTATACGTTTCATCTTTTTCGATTTGTTCTATTATCTTTTTAATTTGAAGATAAATGACAAAATTACAGCAACCTGCCCGAGCATATACTTTCTGAGGTAGATTGAAATGACTAGCAATAATTCCCCCAAAACTATCTTCAAAACATCTATCCTGAGGTAATCCAGTACCTACACCAAAACTATCACCGCATGTTGCAATGTGTGTTACCATAAATTATTCTCCTTAAGATAGTCTGTCATATGCTCTGCCCACATCGTATGTCCCAGTTCACTAGGATGCATATTTAGGATTACTGATTTCTTTTCAGGGTCAGGATCATTCTTTATAATATAGTTATGAAAACTATGTATCTTATCGTTCTTATGCATAAACGTTTTATCATCAATTAGATCCCATATCATTTTGTCAGGCTGACTTTGGTAGTGTCTGGAATAGGGATCATCTGTCCATTGTTTAATATGCAAGTCTTGTCTTTGATAAAATGCTTGAAAGAATAAGAATTTAATGTTATAATGTTTGAATAATGTTTGTAAATAGAAAATTTGTTGCAGATATCTATGTGTTGATTCTTCTATATTCCAAAAATGTTCGGCATACAGTCGTCCAAATCTACGCAGTGGTTCTTGCATATAATCATGTGTCCACATTGGCCATATAGTAATCCAATTACTTATCTTTTCATCTATATAGAAAAAATCTTTTCTTTCTGGACTAGTTAATCCTACTACAACAAACAATTCATCGGTAGGTTTGTTTTTACTTAGATATTCTTGTGTCAACCACCCAACTAAAAGTCTAACACTACGGTCATTACTGGCTGCAGGATAACTTAGATTAATTACATCGGAAGTCCCCAATAAGTTTCCCAACTTAGTTGGCCAAATTTTAGGAATTCTGTATGAATCATTTTCTGCATCCCAATCATTGATTGTGTTGGGTAACGCTGGATCTTTAATCTCGCTACCATATGTCCAGCTGTCTCCTACTACTACTATTTTTCTCATATTTGCCGGTATCTTTCTCTTATTAAAGCATAATCCCTAAAGGGATCTAAATGGTCTACGTCATCGCGCCAAGGTACTTCCCCTAACCATGATGCAAATTTAACTAAGTGTATATTTTGGTTGATACATGTATTATAAATCAGATTGCCTGGACTTAAAAATATAGCTTTAGGATCAAATTGAATGCCTGAAATCAACAGTTGATTCTTTGGCAATGCTGTGTGCTTATAATACATAAAAGTGTTAGTGGCAATATCCATAGATTCACTATCACCCCAAAAAATCAAATCAGCAATCCCGTGATGTTCATAATCAGTATGATTGATTCCATTATCTCCCCCTGAACTATAAATGGTTCTAGGGCTAATTTTGTTATTAGCAAATATATTGGTGTCAGGAAAAATTAAGTCAAACCTAGTTTTTATAACTAAATCATATCGAAAATTATTTTTTATTTCGTATTTCTTTTTCAATTCATTAGCCATCATAATACTGTAAAACATATTACCAAATGATCCCATTGAAATGGTTTCGAATGGTTGTTGATTTATATAGCCTATTGGTTCGTATAAGTTATTGACAGTATCTAATGTCTCGTTATCTAAACCCCATGTATGGAAGAACACATCTGCATTTAAATCTTTGAAAAAATGTTTAAAACAGGGATATGCTTTGATACCTGTCCTAAGCATCCCGCTAATACAGATTGCAATTTTACCAGGTCTCAAATCCATTTTTGTCCTTAGAAAAAGCTAGTTCTGACGATTCACGAAACAATTTAATATCCCAATTATTAATATTCAATTGAATATTATTTTTTTTAATATAATGAAAAAATATTTCATGTTCATTGAAATCTTTAACAAATTTTAGTTCTACTGAATTTAAATTTAAATAATAATCACCAATAATATCATAGGTTTGTGAGTCAGCATACCAAAATATATCACCAATTCTACCTCGATTTAAAAGATGATTCCATGCCAGATGATGGCAATACATTGTGTTATCTTGCGGTAGATGAACTTGTTGATTAGGGAAAATTGAATCAGTAAAAAAAGCATCATACCTCATTCGGATAACAATATCATATTGCATCATATTTTCAATTTCATATTCTCGTTTTAATCTAGCACTTGCCATAATGCCATAAAATTGGCTTAAGAAATTAGAAAAAGTAATAGGTTGAGATTCTTTGATAGGTGTAAAAGTTCTCACTGGTTCTATCAAATATTTTTTTGGCTTAAGTATTGCAAGTAACTCATTAATTTCGTCCTGAGGTAATATCTGATTTTTTATATCTTTACCAACAGCAACGCAGTTTGGCACTGTATTAAAATCCCAAATATGACAAAATACATCTACATTATCGGTAAATACATTGTGCAATTTCCAAGACTCTAAGCATTTTCGCCAGGTTCTTGGTTGACCACTAAAACATAGTGCAATCTTAGGATTTCCAAATTTCAACGTAATCCCCACATACTGCGTAAATATTATTATCTATTAAATTTAAATGTTTGGTTAACACGACTAAAACACTATTTTCTACTATTTCTTTATCAGGGTATGTCCAAATATAGTGTTGACTAGTCAACGTCCGTTCATCATTTTCATGCCAAAAACAATGAACATTGTTATTTAGTAAGTACTCTAACGCTGGTAAATTTTTAGCATGTGCCCATATTGCAGGGCGTTGCAAAAAAGATAAATTAGTATCATGCATGGGGGCATTATGCCCTAATAGAAGTTTACCATCTATATACCATACATCTACTTCTACATCATATCCTTTGTTAATTGCATGTTGTATATAATTAGTAGTATTTTCATGTTCAATATCAGGACCTAATAAATTCCCGCGATGCGCTATAAATTTCATAATAGGTTTTTACAATTATTATAAAAGTTTTTCATTTCAGGGAAAGTTTCTAAGAAATTTGTTCCGCGGCGCAAATCATGCTCATCAACAAATTTAATAAAGTCTTTACGATTGTTATCTACATATTCATTTTTATTAGTGACTGAGTGTAGACCCATCTCATATATACGTTTTAATTTTTCCGCTTCATGCTCATAGAATCCATCATTAGATGTTCCCATCCAATCTTTATTTTGCAAATTTCTATACATGAAAGTTACTTGGTCAAAAATCATATCAACCATTGACGCTTCCATCAAAAATATTGATTGATGTTCTGGATATCGTAAGTAAGGTATATCTAATATCATTGGATTGGGATTCTTACGCTTGTTAACTACTTCACCGTAAGTTCGTTTAATTTCTAATATATCATTTAGAAACTTACCATAACTTGGGATACTCAATATATTGTATGTACTCATAATAGTAATTTGTATACCCGGGACTTCTTTGTATAATCTATGTAAATTAGTTAACCAAGTATCATAATTCATACCAAAACGAATATATTCAGCTTGCTTACCATGTGCTTCAGCACTAGTAAATAGCTTCAATTCTTTTAATTTCTTTTCACTGATAATGATATTAAGTTTTTCAATAAATCTATCAAATATATCATCCGGAGGATTTAGATTTGTATTAATTGATAATTCTAAATTTGCATTTGGATTGTCAATAACATAGTCTAAAACTTTGAAAGTGTTTTTGTTTAATAAGGGTTCGCCACCGGTGATTCTAAAATGTTGCAAACTCTTATACATAGTAGGCCACCATTTCCAAAATGCTTCAACATAGGGATTTTCATCTCTATTTGGAATAGGCATCATCTGTTGTAATTTGATCCATTCTAAATTATTGAATTTACCGCTAGTAGGATATGGACCATATCTTTCAATTTCTTCCATCCATTGACTACTAATATGAGGGGCACAGTAACTACATTTAAAATTACATGTATTACCAAAACTAACTTCAACATAACTAGGATCTACATTATCATCCCAAGGCTTGCTAACAATATCATCTACATAAGGTAATGCCCATTGATCTGAACTTTTATAAACCCTGTCACTATAACTATCAGTGGTTTGATCTTCTACTTTCCAACAATAATCACATTCACTGGGTCTTTCACCCTCTATCATCAATTTTCTTTGTAATTTTTTATAATTAGTATTGTGTAGTGCTGTGGGGTTTGAAGCAATTTCATCTAACGGTACTAAGTGTGTTGACGGATGATGACAACTATGTGTATGTCCGTTCTGTAAGTGCATTGTAACTTGTTTCCATTTAGCCACACAAAAACTAGGACTAACTGTATCTAGTTTCTCTTTTACTATCTTGATATGATTATTAAAATCTGACATTGTTTACCAACCTTCTATTTTTCGTATTACATCTATCTCACGTACTAGAGGACCTAGGTTGTGTTTGTCACTATTATAATGACGCTTAAAGAATTTGCTTTGTTCAGCACTCATTGTACATATTGGTAGTCCTAGTTTATCTCTTAAATGTTCACCAATGCTCTCAGCATTTTGTCTAGGATTTACATCTTTTATATGTTCCCATAGTTTACTAAGATTATCAAACCATTGAACATCTTTTGAATTCCAATGTTCTAACATTGTCATATAGGTGCCGTATCTTGCACCATATATTGCCCAATCACCGTTCTCTACATCTAATCCAACATTATGCCATATAGTTAAGTTGTTAAAGTTACGTCCAGGTACATTACGTGTAAAATCATCAATGTCTGGCTTTTTACCATTGACTAGACACATCTTAACGCCTTCACGAAATCCAGCACGCCATGCTTGAAAAGGTGTATAGTTAGGGTGTGTTGTTGAGTAGCAATCGTACATACTCCAATATAAACTGTTGCTGTAATCTAAACAAAAGTCAATCGTATGTGTATCATTGCCATCACTTGCTTCATGTGTACGCATGTTCATCACATATTCTTTTGTCCATGAACTCATACCGCCATTGCCGTAGCGCAATCCGTTGATAGCATTAACTGCTCTCCAACGATATTGTGCTTTTTTGTAATCTTCGTGCTTGTCAGTGAAGTCTAACTCTAAGTTAAAGAACTCCATGTTGGGCATGTTGTCACCGTCAATCAATATGAAACGTTCAGTATCACTTGCTTCCGCGGCGGCTTTATGAGCGGCGTCACTGCCCTTGACACCGTCTACTCTACGTGCCCAAGGCACCATGTTTTTAATTTTTAACCAGAATTCTTCTTTTTGTGGTTCATCATAGCTTAGGTAAATGCAATCTAAATCTGCTACATCAATTAAATTTGAACTCATCGTGTTTCATTGTCCATTTCGTACTTTCCCCTTCATGGTCATTAGAAACCGGGATGTTAATATCTTCAACTGCACAAGCCGTTCCTTCTGTAGCTTCAACTAATTTGTCAATTGAAAATATAGGAGTAATTATTTCTATCTCTCCATTAACAACTCTAACATCAATTCTGCCACTAGCAAATGTTTCGGCGTCAATAACAACATAATTACCCTCAAGTTCTTCACATGAATACGTTATTATACTACCATCTTCACGATAATACAACCTAAATTCAAAAGGAACGGGTAATTTAGGTTCAATATCTTTTGAAAAGTTGATAAGCATTTCTTCAAGATCAAATAATTCTTCTTCATTTTCCATAATGTTCTCCAATAATATTACTAAACGATTTCACGTGATAGTGAAATGGATATTCTTGTACGATAGTATTTACCTTAAGAGATGGGTTAAATTCAAACAATAACTCTTTGGTCCAGTCATCTATCATTAGATTATTTATGAATTGTTTCATGTGTATAAAACTAAACTCACTAAAATTGGGTAAAGTAGTGTTTTCTACACCCATAATATGACAAGCAATACTATATGCCCAATCTGTTGTCGCAATCTCTGATGTCTCACACGTTAAGTTAGATTTGAATTCATTCCAATTTTCAAAAATATTTCGTACTATCTTGTAGAACTGCTCAGCCTTATCTGATTTCTTAAAATATGTAATTGCATTATACACATCAGGTAGATTGTTGTTGATTATGAATTGCCTATATGATTTTATATTAGATATACCGTTGGTGTAATCTCTAACAGTACCACTGACAATCAAATCATGTTCTTTAAGTATATCCCACCAATAGTCTATGTTTCGTGGAATAAGCATATCTGCTTCTAGTTTGATGGTGTATTCATATGGACTAGCTTCGTATACTTGCCAATCATTGATTAACTTCCAATCACTATCAACTGCCAAATCACCGTAGGGTAATAGCTTATCTGTTATAATTGTTACATTAGCATCAGGCATGACTTTGTTAATACTATTAGATAACTGTTCTGCACATTTTACATAGTCAACAGACGTTGTGTTCTGTGCCATAATTACAAATCCTCTATTCATGCTACCTCCATAAAGTTTTCTTTACTAAGCATATGAAAGTCTTTATCTGTTACTATCATGTACTCTTTCTTAACTTTATATCGGGTCTGGTTATCATATAATAACGTATAAGATTCATTACAAGTATGATGCTTGTTTGGTACAACCATAACATCTTTATCAACATGCGTCAGTGACCAGGGGATGTAATTTCTCATATCTTCCGTCTGCCCATGTACTATGCGTAATGCAAAAGTCAATGCAAAATCGTTGCGAAAGAATCCTACTGTAGGATTGTATATATTAATATAATGTTGATAGTTTTCTTGAACCATCTTCATAGTATCAAATATTAGTTTGGTTTTCTTTGTCTTCTTAAAATAAATCACGGTTGCCCAAAGTGTGTTGAAGGAGTACTTACTTATTTTCTCTTGTTCAGCCTTAGACTTCATTAAAAACTCAGTGGTATTATGACACATAAAATCATCATACAGTTCAAATGGTTTTAATAAGGTATCACTGTTGATTAGATAGTCAGTATCTAATAATAGTGTCTCATCATATGGAGATAGGTCATATGCTTGATATCTGCCCTTGTTGATCCAAATGTGATTATCAACACCCCGATTACTATTGTCAGAGTCAACTACTATCACATTCTCAAAAGTATGAAAATAATTCTCTACAATCGTATTAGAGTCTGTTACTACTGTAGTTTGTAGATTTAAGAATTGATATGCTCTGCTTGCAGTGGCTACTGCCATTTTAAAATAGTCAGTAGTTCCATTATTGAATGCAAATAGTAATACACCCTTACTCATCTAGTCTTCTCTAATGTTGAGAACTCAGCATACCATTCTTCCATAGTAACACGATATGTTTCTTTTAACTTGATTAATAGTTTGGTTGTATCTACTTTGACTGGGTTGTCGTATGAATCTAATAACACTGTATTATTATCTTGTGTAGAAGATAAAAATGCTATTAGACTTGGTGTAGCTGTCCATAGTCCACCTTGATCGGCTACTATAAGTTTACTTTGATATTTGCTTTTTAGATAAGCCTTAGTTGAATTGTGGCTAAATCTAGCTTTGGCTTCTTTGATTAATTCTTTTGTGTCCATGCAGTATTTACTGGATACACATAATGCTATAGAATTTTATGATCCAGTAACAGTACCAGTAAACACTAACGTTCCCCAAGACTTAGTAATATAAGTTGTTGATGGCGGGCGTTGAACAATATATGTCGTTGTTCTAGACCTATTAACTGCGTCAGGTCCGGTATAAGATCCTGCTCCAGTTAACAATCCATTGGGAATTTCATCCCACGTAGTCTCAAAATTAACTGTTGCACCATTATTAGTGGTGTAGGCAACAACCTCAATAAAGTTTTGACTATATGTTCCGCCACCGAATGATGGATTAACGTAAGTTGCACCAATTTGTTTGAACAATGATTGACCAACAGTTGTTAATCCAGCATATCCTAAATTAGTACCAATAGTTGGAGAATTGCCGGGTGCTGGTAATGAGGGGGGAATTTTAGTAATACCATTATATGTTGTTCCGGCAATTGATCGTGTGCCTGTATTCTGTCCACTCATTACGACTGTTCCGCAGTTTGTAGCCAATCCATTAAAAACACCGTCAATACCTGTACCGGATGCTGGATGTACGAATTGTAAACCTATTTGACCACCTGCATTAAAATAATTAATTGCCGCTGCTTGGTTAGTAAAAGCTATACTTTGTGTAAATTTTACAAAGTTACTCCATCCAGCTGTAACTTCGGTTCCATTATATACAAATGTACCTAGTGCGGCTGCATTTCTTCTGTTTGATTCAATCGCATTTTTATTAGTAATAAGAGCCGCAACATATGAACTTGCTTGCCCGGTTAAAGGAGTAGCAATACTAGAAAGTACAGTTCCTTGTTGATTACCAAGATTTGACATGGAGTCAAGAACTGCTTTCCATTGACCAAATGTCATTTTAGAATACTGTGTTACCGTACCAAGTGTGGTTTGACCTAAATCACCTAGTACTGAATTAACATTATTAATCAGAGTATTGAGATCCTCTGCTTGAATTTTGCCGCCTTTTTGGTATGCCATTATAATTCCTTCTTATTTCAACATCACTATAGCTTCGATAGTTCCATCTGTATCATCTAATTTATCACCTAGCGAACGACCTATAGTATTAAATGCAGTTAATTCTTCTTTAGTTGCGGCTCTAGCATATCCATTTCCAGCACTAACCAATCTATCACCCTTTTTAACTTGACCTTTAATTTTAACTTGGACCCGACCGCCAATTGCGATAGGAGGATGTGTTTTGTCTGTGTATCCTTTTTGACTATTCATTAAATAAGCCGCTGTGTTACTTACAACACCGAATACAGTATCGCTTAGATCATCTATTACAGCAGTGACTTCTTTCTCTCCACCAAGTTCAACAACTGTGCCAGGATCATATTCAGCATCTGCTTCAAATCTTTCAGCCAAGTCAGCGTATGTAGCTTCAAATCTTGCATTAGCTGATAGAGTCCAAATACCTTGAACAGTGCCACCACTACCAGGAGCACCTAAATAACTTGTAGTGACTTTAGTTGGGGCAATGTTACCCTTAAATCCACTTACATTAGTATCAGTTAGATATGCAGAAACATTAGAATCAGAATATGTACCAGTAGGTGTGAATGATGCACCATTTGCATACATGTAGTTATCTGACCTTACACCATATGTGCTAGCTGCAAAGCGTAGATTACCGGTAAGTGTCATTACGTTGCCGGTTGTTGGCCCGACTACTGCCCAAGTACCGGTCATTGTTCCTGGTGTTGCCGCTGAGCCGGTAGTAATTGTTTGCGTATTTAGACCATTGATTGTCCCACTTGTTGCATTAATGGTAACTGTGGTAATCGTATCTGATACATCGATTAACCTGGTAGTTAATGTGTCACTAACTATATCGCCATCAACTGTAAGATTACCATTAACAGCGGCATCTCCAGTAACGTTCAGCGATCCAATTGTTACACCACCACCGCCTCCAGCAGTACTTGCTAATGTATTCCAAGAAGTTTTGCTAGTTAATCCGTCATATGGACAGACATTCAATGTTCCCGCACCAGTGTCATACCAAAGTTGTCCCTTAATAGGATTTGGGGGAGGATTTTCACTAGCAAAGTTCTCAACGATTCTGACAAAGTTTTGATTCAATGCCTGACCATAACCTGCTTTATTTCGCCCAGGTAATTGTAATGAGGTGCTAGTAGTATTAATAGTACCATCCTGAATTGTAGTCAGGGTTGATCCATTAGTTCTTAGTATTTGATATGCCATTCTGTTTTACTCCGCAATATTGTAGTATTTATCTTTAAACCGTGATTAAGTTGGTCAAACTTTGAATTCGGATTGTATAGTCAATCTGAATTTGCCTATTTAAACTCTTTTGAACCGGGTGAAATATAACATGGGTAAGTAATTTTGTAAGTTCATTACCGTTAGCATCACTTCCGTAGTCTGCAATTAGACCAATTTCATCAAACACGTATGCTGACTGATTTCTCGTACCATTGTCAAATGCTAACTGCCCTGCTGGCTCCCCGTAATCCAAAATACATTCTATAATAATATCAGAATATACTTTACCAGTAGGGTGACTAACTGTCATCTTATTTCTACTAGTATCTGTGTTAAGCACACTAGTGTCATCTATGATTTTTACATATGTTTGACTATATAAAGAAGCATTCTGTCCTGTAGTATTGGTTGGTAAATATGTGATAACTCCGGTCTCATCGACACTGGCCCCACCGTTACCAAACGCCATCTTTAAAATGCTCCCATATCCTCGACTACTTAGAGTATCGGCAATAGCTACACTAATATTTTCATAGTGGATAGCATTATGACCATCATAGAAAACTTCCCCATTGTTGGGGTCGAATACTTTCAAAAAGCCCTCGATTTGAATTGGAATTGTTACTTGTGACATTAATCGTCGCCTCGCATGTGTAATAGAATCTCTTTTGTATTAGGATCGGAAATCTTAATAACTGAACTAAAAACAAACCCTCCCTGTTCATCCGGAGTCGGACCTGGGGTAGAATCTTGGTGTTTGGGTTGCTCTACATCAATGGGTTTTTCATTCATAATCATTTATTTATCTATTATTCTAGCCCAATATTTAAGAACCTAGTAGCAACAGTATCACTAAGTTGGATAGGATCACCGGATTGCTTATTATACCAAAGTTTGTTATATTGTTCGTTTACCAAGGTCGTTGCCTTAGATATAGAGAATACAATATCGTTTACTTTATGAATTAGTTTTTGTCCAGTTCCTTCAATTCCCCTAGTTAAGCCGGAAACAGTATTTGCTTCAAAATCTACTGTAGTGAAGCGTATCTTCTCCCCGTTAATTTCTAGAATTTTAGTATCTTCATATACTACATTTGAAACATTGTTCAAGTAGATTACATCGTCAGATACAAGGAAATCAGGGCTACCGCCTGCAGGTCTTACTGCTGGTACTATCCAAGTACTCTGTTTTATTTCAGATTGATTAACAGATGCTTCTTTATGCTTATTTACATTTAAAATATAAGAGTTGCTATTTGGTGTAGCTCCAGGGACCATTGTAGTCGCTATTACCACATCACCTAAGTTAACTTCAACGAGCAGATTCAATTTAGTTGCATTCTCACCTGGAATAAATCTTATTTGATCAGAAGACAGTCTATTTCCATTAACTGTCACCCATGTTCTATTTTCATCAGTAGGAACAACATAAAAATTTTCACTGGTTGAAATTAAATTAACAAAACTTACTGTTATGTCTATCAGATCACTAACTTTTGTTGCAAACCCTCTACCTACATATTTAGTTACCAACTCACTTCTGATTGCTGTCAAGAAGGTTGATTCAAAATACAAGCTAAACGGATAATAAGTTATAGTATCTTCTACAAACGGTGTTTCTGCTTTGACATAAACTTGAACATTATTGAGTTGAGTAGAACCCAAGAATCCATCTAGTACAACTAAATCGCCGGAAACAAGACCAGTAATATTTTCAAACACTATATTAACTTTATTATATGAAGTTGTATCTACATTATATACTGCATATGTTTTTATAGAAGTCGAGATATCAGTATTTAAATATTGACGTTTTGTGTCATGGTAAGAAGTGACCGCAATAATATCACCTGAGGTTGCACTAGGTATAATAACTGTACCTGCTACTGCATCAATTGTATAATCTGCAGGATTTAATCTCAATCCATTTAATTCAACGATTGCATTATTTTCATTATCAGTGGCAACAGTTGGACCGCCCAACAGTGCGCCAAGATAATACAAATCGTTAGATAACGTGAATGTAGTTGATGTTGTATATTCAAAAACTTCTGTCTCGGGTATACTATAACCAAAATGATCTTCAGTATTATAATCAGTTGTGTAAGTACTATCAGCTAATACCGCATATGAAATAAAATCAACAGTAGCATCATATTCATTTTCAAAAATTATTGCCATCAAGTTGTTTTCACTTAACTCTACTACATAGTCAGTAATATATTCCAATCTAGAACCATTGTGATATACTATTGGAGTTTCTAATAAGATATATTGACAATCTAATCTAATTTCACTCATGCCGGTAATTGAATTAGTATATATAGGAACATGATCAGTTGTGCCTCTTGCTAATTGATTTCCATTACCAATCTCATATACTTCAATCAATACTGAATTACCAGCATAAAGCAAAGAAATTTGTTTAGTAACCCAATTTACAAGGTAATCAATCCCTTCATAAAGACGAGGACCCATTAACGTAGTATTATCAATACTGAATACTGCTAATTGAGCAGGGTTCTTAACCATGTCTGCAAAACTTATGAGAGTAATTCCGCTACTATCAATTTTAGATACCAGGTTGAAACCAGTATACCCGTAAATCTTTTCTTGTGATATTGTATCATTATCCCACCATCCGCCTGGTCTAGTAAGAACACGCATATACATATGGTCACTAACTACTCCAGGAACCATCTCTTCAGGACCATAACCAGTTAAGAAGTCACTACCTTTAATACTATACAACGGTTCTTCAACAGTAATATTACTAATATCTGTCCAGAATAATCCGTTAACACTACGGAACATTGCACCATTGTTTCCTACAATAAAGAAGTATGTGCCATCATAAGAAATATTCCACAAATCATTTGTGAAATGTACCGGATAATTTTGATCAGTCCAAGTATAACCATCAGTGGATCTAAGTATCACACCATTGTTACCTACAGCAATAAAAATCTCATTAGCATAGATTACATCTCGTAGTGACGTAGTTATTGGATTTCCTAGATAATTTAATGGAGAAATTTTCCCCCAGTTAGAAGCATTTAAACTATTCCAAATTTCTCCGTTATCTCCCACAACTACAATTAATACATCTGATGCAGTTATGGCATATAGTTCATAATTAGTAAAATACACAAAACTTTCGACCCATTCATTACCGGTAATACTGTACATTACTTTTCCATAACTCTCTACTACAGGAGCCGCAGTTTCATTACCGGATGTTACTCTATTTCCTATACCAACAGCGATATATCCTTCAAAGTTTTTAGATTCAATATATCGTATATCATTAAGATTTTGATATAATCTACTAGTGTTAGTGTATACGCTTTCCCATAATATACCGTCATCACTCTTAACAATTTGATACATACCGCATGCAAAAAATTTCTCACCCACAGATGTGATTGCATTTAGTGGAGTTTCTGGGCTATCAACAGCAACTGTATCGTATCCAATATCACTAAAACCACCAAAGTCATATGATATTTGTTCACCAATAGTGACCCAATTTACTTTATCAAAACTTATCAGTAATGACGTTTTGGCATTAGTTGTAGTGATAACATATACAAACCCATTAAATGCAACATCCGTTACACCAATATCTCCTACATGTAAGTTTTTAAATGACCAATCAACTAGCGTAGTTTTTCCCCATGTAAGACCATCACTACTTACCATTAATAATGATTCTTTCTCAGATTCACCAATAGAGATGTATTCAGTTCTAATCAATGTGTTTTCTTCATCATAGATTGGAATAGGTATCATTGCATGTATGTTGACTTCTCTTGGATAAAATCTATCATCTTTAACAATAACATCTAATGGTAAGACTTCATCCGGAGCAAAACTATTTCCAAGATAAGTTGGATTAGGATTAGTTACTCCAAGTAGCAATTGACCTAAATCTTTTGCTGGCATATCTATTGTTGGTTGATAATAACCCAAAATTCTATCGACCGCATTTAACTCACGATCAGAAATAACAATTTCTTGCCACTTAGCGTTATCAAAATAATCATCGCTGTTACTTTCTAAACAACGATATACTTTGTTGTTGTATGAGACTAAGGCTGTTATAGCGTACTTGTATCCACCACTAATTAGCAATGGTTCAGGTAAATATGCAAAATCATTTGTTCCATCACTTGTATAAATGAAGTTAATGAATGGTACTGGTTTTACTAAACTAACATCAGAGTATACTTTCAATTCATTAGCTGAGAATGGGAAAATGTAATAAGAAGCAATATAGCCAACAGAGAGACCGTTAATTTTTGAAACCTGTATTTCTCCAGTAACGTCATTAGCAAATACAATATCAATAACAGCATCATTAGTACCGGTAACTCCACCTAATAGGTCTCCCGGAATAATAACCGTATCCCCGTCTTTGTAAATAGAACCTGAATCAACTATTTTTAGATAGTATCTATTAATAAGAACTAGCGGATCAAAGTTTGGTCTATGAATTTCAAGAATTGCACCACCATTTGTTTGTATGCTTGTTGAAGCCGATACTGTTTGTGCTTTAGTTAATTTGTAAGAGCCCGTACCACCTATAGTACCGGTTACTGGTAAAGCTATTTTAGTTCCTGAAGTAACTCCAGTACCATATAGTGTCTGTCCTGCACTTAGTTTACCGTGCGTGACTTCAGTGACTGTCATTGTTACAGGAGTTACTGTAAATGTAACAGTAGTGACTTGTGTAATCGATGAATTTATAGTCCATGAACTATTTGTACTTGTGCTAGTACCGGTTAAGTTTCTAACAATATAGATATCAGATGCAATTGAGCCACCAGTTAAAATGTCACCTATTGAAATTCCAGTACCTACAGGACCTGTTGTTACTGTTAGTGTTGTTCCTGAAATCGTGCCTGTGAAAGTTGATGTACTACCAATTGCAACCGTTGCTTTAAAGTTTGCACCGGTATCATTATATGTATAAGGTGCTAAATTTCTATAAAAATATGCTTTTAATCCTTTAAGCTGTCCGGGTCTCAATGTGCTTGGTAAATAGTTAACTTGAATGATAGTAGTCTCATCTGAATCTGCACTGGCACTAACTATAGGTATTACTGCACCTTGTAAACTAGCGGTAAGCACAACATCTTGAATATTTTCTTCATTTACATCAATTGTAGACGAGACAAAAGGAGTACCAACAAATGATACTTTATTTATCGGACTACTAACTCCGCCGGTTGTCAATTCTGTTACAGTAATTACAATATCGTTTTCAGGAGTTTCACCTCCTAAATAATCACCGGTAATGGTAATAGTGTCTCCGACTCTGAATGCAACACCGGGGGAAGTTATAGTCACATAATAAGTTCCATATGCTTTTTGATTGAATACACTGAATTTGAAACCCTCCCCAGTACTACTGGCAACTGAAATTGTCCCATCAAGTATTGCTAAAGTTTGATCAAATTTATATTCTGTGCTGACACTAATTGGAACGTTTGAGCTTGCATCATTACCCAAACTATTAAAACTACTTGGCCAAAAGATTCCTGATTCCCAAGGTACAATAAATGAATTATAACTTGTTCTATCAAATCTTAATTTAGAATTAAGTTGTCGAGATTTTGAATTTTTAGTTTTAACAACCACTTTAGGTACCATAGCAAGAGTATAGCTTAGTGGTAAATTCAATTTATTAATCTTAAAGACAACTTTATATTCTCCGGAAATAGAATCCAAATATCGATAGTGCAAAGAAACGACCGGTTTAGCCGCTGTCAATAATCTAGTGTTAAATCCTAACACTCTTGCATAATAATACCCGGGTTGTATTGCTTCAAATTGATTTGAATTAGATGTAATCTTGATTTGATCACCAGTTCTTAAATCATCTGATTCTATCACTAACAAATTAGACTGATAGTTTAGTTGCGTGCCGTCAAATGTAATTGAAAAGGCTGGATCAAATATTATCTCTGGGGTTACTACGTACCCATCACCCGGATCAATGATTTGAACCTCAACCACCTTATCATCAACTAGCACTGAGCGCAATACTGCTTCTTTTCTAGGTGCTGGATATTTTGAAGTATCAATATATGCTTTAACTATGGGAGGGTCAACATAACCTCTACCAGAAGAGACAACAACAACTCCAGAAGAATCAGAATAAACTATAGTCTTTGGGTAATGCTCGGTAACTATAGTGTTGTCTACTCCTCTACTCAACCCATATAAACGTTTCTGTTCTCTATCAACTTGAGTATAACGAATTAATTCATCGTTGATTTTAATTAGTCCGGTAACCGGAACTCCTCGAGCATTTTCTAAGAAAATTTCAGTTGATGTTGTTCCCAAATATTTACTAACTACACCAATTTGTTGATTTTCTTTAGACTCTAATTCTAATCCAAAATTATTATACCATAAATTATATTCAGTGTTTGTTGACCAAATAGTGTCCGTAGATACTATATCTGCTTCTGTGTTAACATTAACATATTTTAGTTTAGGTGACTCATATCTAGAAGTGAAGGAACTAAATGTTGCAGGTAAGTCAAAGTCAGTCATACTCATTTCATAAGATTCAGTTCCTGAATATGTGAAGTAGAATTCTTTTAATACGGTATGATATGGTTTTATCTCGTTAATAAACCCTTCTAACAAATTAGTATTTTCATTTTGGTATTTTTGGTATGGTTTTAATTCTCGTATTTTATAACTAACATCAGCTAAACTAGTTTTAGTTAACCAAGGTAGATAATTGTTAGAGTTAACATTTTCACTTTGAATGTATTCAAACATTAATATTAGACTTTTATTTCTATGTTCAGCAAGTTCACCTGTATAAATCTGCTCATTTAATGCTCGTATTATATTTTTTGTTTCAACTGCAGGATATGCATCAAACGATGATACATCAAAGAAATCATCTCCGTATCCAATATTATCACCGACAGGATTCCATAACTTAGATGAGAATTCAATCGTTCCATCCTCAACTCCAATACGTTCCCAAACACCTGAAGTAAATTTATAGACTTCACGTTTACCTTGACTATTTTTAGAAACACCTACGATTGTGCCCTCTTTTACCGTCTCTTTTACTAAGTCATAGTAAGCATCAACCTCAAATATAGTCTTAACATTATCTGAGTAACCGTCAGCCCACCAATATACGTAGTCCCAAAACAAAGTTGTATCATAATCTTCACCAGCTAAACTTAAAAAATTCAAGTTAGGTAGTTCACTTATTGGATAGTTTTTCAATACTCTATTAGCATACTGTAAATAATTTTTTAATGCAGTACTTCTGTCGATGAACATTGTTTGGTTAGGTCTAGATCCAATACCAATTTGTAATAATTTAGGAAGTCCTGGATTAGGAAGAACTTGTCCAAAATCATCTTGACCAGCAAAACTTTCTATAAATTTTCTATATAGGCCTTCAGGAGCCAAATAATTTCTACCATCAGGCAACCCAGGTAAGAAATCATTAGTGTAGTTAGACCTTATTAATTGGAACTCAGAATGAATAGGTATATCAACATCAGTTGAACTATATCCTATATGTAAGTTTGTGGTTTTCTCATTGATGTACTCTCGCACATTATATAAACCAAATACATTTGGCTTAAGTGCTACAAAATAGTCTATACCAGAACCATGAGGATCTTTGATGTAACTTTCAATAACAGTATCTGTCAATGTCTTTCCATGGGCACTGAATAATTTGTTAGTATTTCTAACCCAATAATAATAATGCACATTTAAGTTACCACCGGCATCATTCTCATATGACATGCTATAACTTGAATAATCGTACGGTGTGCCCGGGCCCGGGTAGTTAATAGGTATAACATTACTTTCAATCCAACTGTATACCGTAACGATGCTTCCAGGAAACACTGCTCCCCAATATTTACTATTATATTCAATATCTTCTTGATGATAATTCATGAATTTGGTGCTAGAAATATCAAACCACAATGTTCCTACTTTGTTAGCAGTCCAAACTATAGTGCCGGTGAACATTTCATTATTGTATCCTGCAGGGTCTATAGTAGTGATAAAATCTAAGTTGTCAGCAATAGTTCCTAATAATTTACCTTGCAATGGGTCAAAATAATCAAGCGAATCTAGTGTTTGATTGGTTTCATTATCATATAGTTGAACTTTTTGAATTTTAGAAACATCTGTAATACTAGTTGATTTACGTAGAACAGACCAATGCTTGTCCCCAGTTAAATTTTGATATGCGACTGCACGACCAACATTGTTACCTGTAAGATACCTATGACTTGGTGCACCAATAACAGCATGATTGTTTCTTAATGAAACTGATTTGCCATAATATGGTTGCTTACCATAAGAAGTAGATAAGTCAGGTAATGATTGAGCATATGTATAATTACCCAATGTCAACAAAGTCTCACCTTGTGAATCTATGTATTCATAGATATACGCAGTACCTGCATTTTTATAGATATCTTCCCACTGAGTAAAGTTATTATCAAACACACAATCATTATGATTATTTGTATCATCTGTAAAATCAAATGAGGTGCTAAAATATCTGTCGGTGGTCGGGGCACCAACAATGAAGCTATTCAATTCATTAAACTTAACACTATAACCAAAACTAGTTCTTGAACTTGGTCTAGGGTCTGTAATTACCTCAGTCGTAATGTATTCTGAAATACCCAGTTGAGTTAGAATAGTTGATGGTGCAGCTAGTGCTTCTGTCCATGTGATTATAATTTCACCTGCATTCCATGGTGCCTGAACAAATGTAACTACGCTGCCAGTCAAAGTAAAATATATAGTAATACTATTATCATTATTTAAAACAGCATATGGTATATTAAGACCATCAATCGTTACGGTCAACGCTGATATATTTGCTGGAGCATTTTCTAATGTAAATGCCGCAGTAACACCGTCGCCAGTGAAAGTATCTTTGTGATAATAATTAGAACCAAAAACAGTGATGTTCAACTTATTATTAACTGGACCCAAATTAAAGTCACGTAAGCGAATATGTAACCTATTATCTTCGGAAGCATATGCAAACACGTTATTTACTACTGACAAATTTATCCTATTTGCAACATAGAATGCATCTCCTGCAATCCCTTGATATGGATCAGGATCAGGTAAACTAACTCTGAATCCATTAATGAAAATATCAACCGGACATAGTAAATGACATTGTATTATACCAGTAATAACACCGGTACGTTTTCCTTCATTAGTAAATCTGAACACTGCACCTTCGTGGCCTAAACTGTCTAAGTTATTAGGACTTCCCACAATCAAGTCAGTAGCAGAAGTGTTACAATCTAATGCAAATCCAAATTTTTCAAAACTATCAAATTCGTCAATGGTTCCAGCACCTTGCAATCGTTGCATAAGCAATACATTACCGCTACTAACGGTAATGATGTCACCTGATTTTAATTCCAAGAAAGTTACTAATAGGTTGGAGATTAATACGTAATATGAAGGATTAACTCTTACTTCATTAATGTAAACTGCTGATCCATAATTTGGTGTCCAAGACAGGAAGAAAAGAGCCGCACTGTTTAATGGACTGTCTCCAACAACTTCCCATTTTTCTACTAAACGATTGAATGAGAATACAAATCCTGTATCAACTAAGCCAGCACCATAACTCCAGTCAGCCAATGGTGATCCCACAAATAATCGAGTACCATCGTGGTTTGTTGCAAGTGAATATCCAAATTTATCTTGATATCCGCCGTAACCTTCACTAGATACTGCTCCGACTAAACTATAATTTAAAACTCCTAGATACATTGTACTACCGGTACTAACCGTATAAGGAATTGTTTCGTATATATACACTGTAGTAATTAATGTGCTTGAATTGTATTTTGCAGTTACGATTGTGTAGACATCATCTCCTACACCAAAAGCAGTGAATGTAATTCTACGACCTTGTGGTGCAGTTCCAATATCACCGTAAATATCAAATTGAGTTGATCCAGGGGTAATAGCAGAACTTAGGGTATAACCAACATCATAATAAATCAATCCCTGATCCAATTGGAAAGAGAAGAATAATCCAACTGTTGGGGAACCATCAAGTATTAAATCAGTTGCACTAATATATAAATAGTTACCATCGCCGGACAATGCCAATGCTGTACCCACAGAACCCACAGTAATTCCAGTACCAAACATTGTGTTAGTAAAACTTATTATTTGTTCTTCAACTAAACAGTTAATCTTAGAGTTAGCAACCATTCTGTAAATATAAATTTTACTTAGGTCTCCAAATGGATCTGGCTGTGAGATTACTAATATTTTATCATTTGATGCAATAGCACTACCAAATCCAGAACCTTGAGATAGGGTCGCTGATAATTTCCAATCAGTAGCCGACAATGCTGAGTCAACATAATAAAATACTTTACCAGCAGAAGGATCGGCTACTAAGTAGCCCGAGTCAATTGCAGCTACGGTTGCACCAAACTCAACTGATAGGGCCGGAGTAGATGCTGTTTTGTAAGTATAAGAATTAGTTTTTTGTAAAACATTCCATTCACCATTGACATCTTTATCAACCCAAACTTTATTTTTTACATATTCTGCGTTTAGCAGTGGTAGTCCTAAAATGTCTTTAGCTCTTTCAACACGCTGATTGCTTAATTTGAATGTTATTCCTATACCGGTCAATGTTGTTGTCGATGGGTCTATATTTTTAATAACACTAATTGAGTTCAAAGACAAAACACCAATGACTGTGTAATAGCCATTGATATTTGGATTAAAATTAATCACACCAAATAACTCATTCTCTGTCAATGTATGTGGATTGTCAAATACAAACACAGCCTGAGAGTTTAAACTATTGCGAACTGTTATTAAATTGATTCCGAGTCTTATAGGAGTATACACTTTCCAGTCCCCGGCAACATCAGCTACCCAAACATAATCATTTTTATACAAATCACCAATGTTGGCACTATTTAACATTCCAGGATAGAATGCATAAGTTTGTATATCATCAATATTAACATAACCTGCTGAAGGCAATAGATTTTCTTCTGTCGCAGAAATAGATGGTAAGAAATTTACGTCCTTAGGAGGTGTGCTATAATTTTTTATGTCATAGAATTGAATCTCTTGGTGCGCTCCATCTTCAGTTATTCCTTGTGTGATTGAAACTATTGAAGGATTACCTACAAGCAGTTTTTCATCCAAAGTAACTTCAATGAAATTTTTGTTCATTTTTCCACCATACTCTGATTGCTTAATAGCCCAGTTGTCATGGAAAGTGTAGTTTAAATCAGTTTCCTGAAGAGTTGCACCCAATAAAATGTCTAAAGAATTCTTTGTCCCTTTATTAACGATCATACTCTTGTATAAATTAACTTGAGTGGTATCATCTAAGTTTATTTCACTGAAATAATTTCTAGGTCTATATCCAATCAATGAGAAACTCAATAGATCTGCATCTTTTTTCAGATTCGTTGTATTACTATCATAGTATAATGTTGATTCTTTTGCTCTAGTACTTGCATTTGGTAGTAATCCTTTTTGCATCAAATTGTAATCGACTGGATTCCATTCTTCTGGTTTAAAAACAGATTGCGGTTTGCTCATTGCAGGTAAATAAATCCAATAAGAATTTTTATACTTAACAATTGACCCTTTACTATATCTTACGTTTGCTTCCCAATCAAGAATATTGTCTTGGTTAATGATGAATCCAGGTGCATTCAACGTGCCATCCCATTGAGCAGTTTTGCTACCGCGCATAAACAAACGTTGTTGTCTTAATCCTGTTTTCAAATTAAACAAAATATCATTAAAGACAGTAATGTTATCAAATATAACTATGTGTTCATATGAACTTATATTAGCTTTAAAGAAACCAATAGCATCACCAGAATTCAATACTTTTACTGTAAACGTTGTACCTAATCTAGTTATTGCTAAGTCTTTTAATGAGATTGGAATTTGATTCTGATTGAATATCAAATTATTGTTTGTGTCGGTTAATGATTGAACCACACCAATTGAATTTGAAATTGTCAGAGAAGAAGCATTTGGATTCAGGTTAATCACACTACCCTCTTCCCATCCAGAATCTACCCAATATAGAACTTCAACAATCATTTGTCTCCAATTGATTTCAATTCCATTTTCTATATTTTCAAAAGTAAAACCAACAGACGCAAGATATTTACCATATCCGTTTAGAAAATTAGCTAATGTTAGCACAGAGGTAAATTCATATCCATAAGGATATATTGTAGTTGAATTAAAGAAGTGAGTAGAAAGACTAACTGTCTGGCTACCCATGCTAATATTTTCATATCTACCATCGAATCTAGGATCATTAGCTACAAAATATGATCTTTCTTTGTCATTACCATAAACTCTATATCCTTTTCTAGTTCTTTGAATAATAACACTGCTGTAAATGATATTTTTTGTTGGTTGATTATGTGTCAATAAAATATTGAAACTCTCATCCGGTATTAATAAACTGTTGTTTTTACTATTTGGACTACCTTTTTCGGCAAAGAATTTTAACAATGACTTGTCACTAAATCCTGCCATTCTATAAGCAAGTCTAACATCAATGTTTGTAATATACTCAACTAATTGAGTATGTCCGTCAATACCATATTGATTTGCATAATCGACAATCCAATTGAACAAACTATGGGTAGCAGTTCCGTCACCGTAAACAGGAATGTCACTTGTAGTTTGGCGTTTTCTGTTAAAAATTAAGTATTGATTAAATTCAGTGTTATATCTAAATGCATCTAAGTTAATACCAAGGCTAAAAAACTCGGCCGGTTTAGTTAATGCAAATATGCGTAGTAAATCAAACGGCCATGTACTACTTTTTTTGTAACTATATTCCGCAGGACCTGTATCAGCTACGTTCCATGTATTTTCAAATGACAGACTATTGTAAGAGTTAACTATACTAACAAAAGGAGAGATCAATCTGCCAGCCGAGTCTACTGGTAATACTTCTAATAACCTTGATCTAATTCTTCTTTCGTTAACATAACTGTCACCGTTATTCCAAATTAAACCATTACTAATATCGGTCCATAACAATGTATTATCACTTGTATAAGGGGCCTCACCGTATCTATTATTCCACCAGCTAGGTTTATTAACTAAACCTAGCATTTCCCAAGGAGTAGTATGCGGTGTTGTAGTATCATAATACCATAGATATATACCTCTCCAGTAACCTTGATTAACGTAGGAGTTATCTAACTTATTTTTAGTCCCTTTATAATTCCATGTAAACTCATTAGTTTCAAAATATGTCTGGGCGGTGTAGTCAATGTTGTTGTTACCTGCCCAATTCAAAAATTGAGTAGCATAGATTGCATTTATTTCGTCAAATGTATAATCAGATTTTCTGAATTGTCCTGGTATTATTTCATCGTATTCTACGGGAATCTTTGCATTAACCTTTAAGTTATTGTAAACTCGTTTTTCAAATTCTAATAATGCTCTATCTCTGTTGTCTTCTAAGAAACCATTGTTGTATTCGCCAAACAACTTAGTAAGTGAGCCATCATGTCCTTTGATAAAATACGTAGGTTTACTATACGAGTCATCTAATATAACTTCAGGGATATATGAAGGATAGAAACCTAATTTAGTTGGGGTGTTCGGGACATAATTACCATATGTCTGTGAATATTCTCTGACAATAATAACGTCATTTGGTAACAAATCTGTATTAATGCGTAATAACTTTTCAGTGTTTTTTACGACATAATCAACATCTTTCATTAATTGAATGGTTCTTTTTGTACCATCTATGATTCTAGACAGGTATACTAAAATACCAAAATAGTTTGCATTTGTAAAGTCATAAAAACGTGATAGCGGAAATATTGATGCATCTACAGAACTATTGAACGTGTATGTCTTTTGAGAATGAACTCCCTTACATGGGATCATGTCACTCCAAAAGAAACTCATTGTCTCATCTCTGTTATTAGTAATTTGCTCTAATGCATCGTCTAATATAATTGAAGCCGGTTGAATTGATAGGTAGTCATTATTGTTAACCATATCTAACAATGATGTTTTAAATTTAGTGTACTGGTTACTATTAAACAACAATGCATCCAAGAAATTAAACTTTGATGCTTTTGTTAAAATTGCAGGTGTTATTAACGATGAGCTATTTTGAATAATTCGAGTACCATATGGTACTGTGTTTCCTAAATCTCTAAAATTATTAGGCCCAAACGCAGGACCCTCAATGGTTTTTAGATTGTTGCAAATACTTTTATAATGACCGCGCAGATCACCTAAATTAATAGTAGAGATTTCTTCATTAAAGGGATTATGATCAAAGTTACTTGGGATCTGATAATACCCAATCTTGGATACTTGATCACTGTGAATTAAAATCTCAACTGGTGTCCCTATCGGTGGTGGAGTTAGCAATGTTATTTTAGTTGTTGTAGCAGAGGTAGTATATTCGTAATCAGTTATTCTTTGATTATCTTCATATACCGTAATGACTGGCCACTTAGTAGATTCAGGGTCTTTGGCTGCAATATCACATATTAAAGAAGAACCAGTGTAAACTAAATTGAAAATTTGATATTGAATACTATATTCAACTGCTGTCTGCCATCCAATCAATCTAGTAAAATCAATATTAGAATCATATGAATGGACATATCCATTGTTAATGTTAGAGGTAATTGAAGTACTATCAGCTACATAATTGAATGTGTCAGAGTTTAACCTTGATTCAAATACGATATCACCGATATTTGTTATTGAACTATATTTAATTGGGAATTTTAAGATAGGGTCGGGTTGACCGGCACCCTCAGCATAACTAAATAGTTTTGTACCACTAAAGTCAGTTCCTGGGTAATATTCATCGTTCCCGTAACTAATACCATTAGAATCAAATAAATCAAACAACGGTGGTTGGTTTATTGTTTTCTTAGATTGTGCTTCATGCCAATTTGATCCATCAAAATAATAAGTAAGTCCCTTAGAATACTCACCCTTTGTTATAACTGTTTGATCATTAAACCGCACTTCTCCATTGACTGCTTTGCTTAAAGTTACCTTAAACCTGTAATCACTGTTGTTATCAGCTAACGACACTATAAATATTTGTCCTTTAATTTTAGGATCATCATCATTTGCAAAGATAATTCGTGCGCCATCAAATGCAAACGAGGATGCCCCGTCAGGATGATATGTGGTTGCTAACTTACCGGATACTTGAGTAAAAGCATTAGTAGTATTCAAATCAATAAAATCAACAGGAGGTTTGCCTATTGCACCTGAATTGAATAATTTTAAGTCAGGGTAAAATTCTATTATTGGGCGTTTGGCTCTAACATCTGAGTTATTAAAAGCAGACAACACTAACGGACTATTTGAATTTTTTTCTAGTGTTAAATTTAAAGCATTTACATGAAACCATCTATTACTACGACTCCAGCCATTTTTATTTTTGCTACCTCGACCAATTGTAATGTAGTCTGGCAATGCAGGTACTAATGCACTATCACTATATGGACTAACATCGAACCCATCAGAGTCTAATGGAACTGCTTCACCTTCAGTGAATGGTTCAGGTACAAGTTGTTCTGAAACAGGTATTAATTGAATGGATGATCCAACCCCCTCAACATAGTATGCGTCCTGTAAATATTCTTCTGGAAATACATTACCAAAGAATTTAACTTTTATGCCATTAGTAAATTTTACATCATTTGGGCTTTTGTAGTTTGGTTTGTTTAATATATCTGTAAGTACATCAATTTTTGATAGATATAGACCATCAACTAGGTTGATTTTACCAAATTGAGTTTCTGTTTTACCGTCTTGATAATATAGAGTATCTAAGTTTGCAGTAATTATAGGAACTAATAATATTTCACCGTATGTATTTCTTACAAGAACACGATTAACATATTCTTTTCCATTGGTGACTTGAATACGTTGGTCGTTGGGTATTGCACTATGTTCTTCTAGATATATTGTTGGATTGTTGATATCACCAACTAATGTAATTTTATAAAAATTATCATTTACTGTAGTTGTTTTGCCTTCTTCAAGACCGCCCACATTAACCTCTGCCAATAGTGGAGCATTTGAATCAGTTGACCCGTTTGTTAGTGCTACAACTGTTCCGTCAAACGTTGGTGCAATAGTAAACGTAGTTGAACTATTAACAGTTTTAACATAGTACACTTGACCAACTATTATCCCACCAAACGATATGCCAGAAAAAGTAATATCGGAACCAACTGCTAAATCACTAGTTGAGGTGGTATGAATTAGATTACCAATTGCTTCTGTTTGTGTAACTTCAATACTTATTTTTTCAACGTTACCAGGTGAATCACTATCAAAGTCATACTCATCAAAGAATGTACCGCGATAGCCAATATCTGCTGAAGTAGATTTGTAGAAAAGCAATGTCTTACCATTGAAGTTTACTTCTCCATCAATTTGACTAAGTTCGCTTAGTGACTTACCATGCACTTCATCAAACTTTTTATCAGAAACTAAATCAACTGATAAATTACCAGGATAGTAATTATCATTCTGTGAAGATGATAATGGTACTGTGAAAGTAATTGTGCCTTGAGTAGAACCATTGAAGTCAACTCCAACAACTTCTCTTGTACTAATGTTAGGACTGTCGGCTCTTACTCCGCTAGTGCCCGGTTCCGTTTGGATCCAAAATTCAGAATCTTGACTAACCGTAAAGGTATATGTTCCACCTCTAACCAAAGTTATAGTAGGATTATTTTCAGTAAAAGTCTGTAGCAATGAATTCAATGAATAAGCAGCACCAATATTAGTAACTGTGAAATCTAAATTATTGAAAAGCGTGTTAGTAGCTACAATGATATCGTCCGGTCCCTGTGGTAACCAGTAATATTGACTATAGTTAATTATCTTGTCTAGTTCAGTGAAACTGTCCCAAGAATAGAATTCGTTATTAAAAAGTTTGTTATGGTCAAGACCCAATGCACCTTCAGTTCGTAAGCTATCAATCAATCCTGAATAAGGTATTGCATCAATTGCAACATCAGTATCTTTCTTTTTAAAAACAACAGCAGGTTCTAATTGATAATCAGTTCTTTCTTTAGTAGGCTCATTTACATAGCCATCACTAGCTGTTACTCCATAACCAAATTTACTACCTACAAATCCCTGAACTTTTACAAAGTCAGGTTGCTGAGTAATCTGATCTAATGTTGCAGCCAAAAACTGTTCATTAGATTTTGTCTTGAATATCTCAGGTAAAAAATCAATTGTTCTAACTTGTGTAGCCATATCTGGTTGCCTATATTAACCTATTTGTAATTCTGCCGGTGATAGTGAAGTGATCACCGTGATATCACTAGCTTGCGCCGCGTTAACAAAAATCTCATAAGGGGAGCTATGTATCTCATACAAATCCCCAAATTTTAATGAAGGATCATTTGGTACTAATACTATTGAACTTACTAAATCGCCAATGGTGCTGTGAGTGAATGCACTTAATTCGCTAAAATAAAATGTATCACCAAATGTCCAATTGTCAATTGAAAAATATGAATTCATTGAGGTTAATACTGCTGACCGAACTTCACTATCGCTGGCAGTTGTTGTGCCAGATTTAATAACCTTAATAGTTGCTTGTAGTTTTGATTCTGCCTTTATACCAAACAATGGTTTAAATGTTACACAGTTTAATATCAGACTATCAGTCAACATTTTATAATCATTTACTGTTGAATAAATTAGATTCAATTCATCAAGCGTTGGTTTCTCTGGTTCTGATAATCTACCACTTGAATCCTTAATCCAATTTTGATACTGTGTATAGTAACTCTGTGTTACTAAGAACAAATCAATGATATTAGTGGTTGCTGGATCAATACGTGTAGTATTACTTGAGTTGTGTTTGTATTGGAAAGCTAAACCTTGGCGACCTATTTTTGCAATATAATTGTCAACTTGGACAACTTCAATTACATTCTTGTTACTAGTATTCTGTATTGTTTTATAAAAAGTTTTTTCTTTACCTGCAAAAAATACACTATTTGGTGGAAACTCGTATCTCACCAAAGCAATTTCTTGTCTGCTAGTGTAAGCATAGTTAATGGTGTTAGTTTCTACCATTTGATATCTAGTTAATAAGTTAGAATCAGTAATCAATTCAAAAAATACATATTTAAAAAGATTAGTTGAGCCAGTGGCATATCCTGTTAATAGGTAGAAAAAATCAGGATTCTTGATTGCTCCGGCTGTATTTGGATCCGTGCTTGATACTTCAACACTATAATCATCCACATACCCATCTATTTCAGTTAGTTGTCCCACTATACTTAATTTAGTATCAGTAGGGAAAGGATAGTTACTATCAGGATAACTGTTTACTTTTAGAACATTGATATAGTCTTGTAATAATTTTCCTGTTGCAGGATCATATATAATTCTATTTTTATTAAAAGCAAAACGCACACTTGAAGAACTTGCAAAGTAATAAGCAATAGATTTATATGTTACTTTATATCTACCAGATCCTAAACTTTCAAATTTAACAAAATATTTGCTATCTGTAACTGTACTTAGGTACCATCGGTCTTGATTCACTAATAAGTCATTTCTAAAAACCAAACTAAAATTTTGACCTAATAGGACTTGAGTAGAAATTTCTTGTATCAATGTAGTTGGTAATGAGTTTGTAAATGACGGTAATACTTCCCGTAAAATCAATCCGGTTTGTAGTGGATTATTCAACGTTACAGGACCGTAGCCAGTAATCAGATTACCCTCGCCGTTATTAGTCCCTTCACCGATAACAGCAGAAATACTTGTCCAAAGATAAATGCTATCAGCAACGCCTGGCAAACCTTCTACTAACTTATTATTTTTATTGAAATAATATCCACTTGGAGCTTTAAATTTTAATAGAGCGCCTTCAGTAAGATATTTTACGTTACCAGTAGTAAATACCCCAATTGAAACAGGACCGGAATTGTTATAAAAATAACCAGTTGATTCTAAATCGTTAAAGGAACTTTGATGCCACATGATATCGTTGTCCCCGGAACTAGCATCAATTTTATATCTTACGAATTGTTGAGTATAGTATTGAAAAACTCGGTGATTGTTCAATGCATTGCTTAACGTATCAGTTAGAAAAACTAAAATATCATTTGTAGTATAAGCATTAAAAATTAGATTTCCATCAGTTTCTTCTATATACAATCCACCGTCATCAGCAAAGACGTTAGTACTTGAATATTTTCCTGTTGGGTCTAGTAAATCAAAATTTCTACTAACGCCAACACTACTGCGGTTCAACGCTTTACTTTTGATAATACTATTAAAAAGTGTGAAGGGAAAGTTATTATAATCTTCTCCGTTAACCATACGATTTTGGCTGTAGTATCGTTGTGGAGCACGTTGTTTAATATTAGTTAGAGATTCTCTTCCCTGTGCGTTTGAGATTGGTGTCATCAATTCTAATGATATTGATAATGTTTCGATTCTTCCGGTTCTACTGACATATGTCATAATAATAGAAGTACCTTGAAACTCATCTGAATTAATTGTATATGTCAATGCATTACTAGTTCTAACATATGCTCTAAAGTTACCGTTAGGTATTTTACCAAATACACCGTCGCCAAACGTATAACTTACTTGATCGTTGAATCTAGAAACTACACTAAAAATCTGTTTATTATTAGAGGTTTGTGTATTTCTAGTACTATCATATATATTTTCTACTTGTGTCCAGTTTTTTTCTAAACCAGTTATAGGATCAAGTCTATACAACCAAGTATCACTGTTATTAATCCCTTGAATATTAATATCGATCAACTGATTGCCAATTTGTTCTGACACATTAAAGTTATAAGGCTGCAATGAACCTTGCTTGAAGTACATAAAGAACCCAGTATTAATACTCCCATAACCTAGTTTGTCGTTTCTATAAAGAATATTAAAATTTGAATTTAAGTTGGGACTCATCTCATATACATTATCTGCGTTTAAACTTGTTACACTGACACACTCAAAATTCATGTTAGTGCCCTGTACTACTGCGCTAAAAGAAGCAACAGGTAATATGCCTGTTGATCGTTGAACCGTATACTCATCGGTGCGTACCCCTAAAATGTCTTTACTATTTCCAGGTCTACCAACACGCTGAGAAGTTATTAGGGCGGCATTAATAATACTATTAAATTGTTCTTGCCAGTTTGGATTTGCAGGATCATTCCATAATACTGTTAGGTTACTTAATTGCAATCCATTGACATCCCTAACCTGCTCGGTAGTTTGTATGGATGAAATCTTCAAGTATCCTTGGGCGGCAATATTACGTTTTGGGTTATATCCAACTAAGTTTGCTAGTTTAATAACACTGTCGCGGCGTTCTGCGGTGTCTATAAAATTTTCACGGGCATTCAAATCATCACGGAAAGCAAGAGCCTGTCCCATATAAGCAATAACATCTAGTAATGCTACATATTCACTAGATTCAACATAATCATTGAATGTTTCTGGATAATATGTTTGTAAATAATCCACAAAGGTTTTACGAAGGGTTTCGTAATCATAACTCTGTAAATCTGCTTGTCTATATGTTTTATAGATGGATTTCCAGTCATTTACACCAAAAATAGAAGTTTGTCGTGAACTTGTGGCCATATTATATAATCTCTTTTATATATTTATCATATAAAAAATGGCTGTTTTTAAGATCCAATTGCCATTGAACTGTTCTGGTCGAATAATATTGATAGTGAAATAGGATTATTGAAGGGTAGCACATACATATCAATAGTCATTGATATTCCATTCTCCCTAGATACTACCCCAGTAATACTTACTGCTATTCTAGGGTCAAAGGAAGCAACTCTCATAATTTCTTCTTCTAAGACAACTCTTGTTTCAGTTGTGTTTGGTTCAAATACAAAACTCCACAAAGAAGTACCGTATCCTGGATTACCGGGCTTAGACCCCTGTTGTATGTTTAGTGCATTAATAAAATCTTGAATTACTAATTCCTCATCCAGCGTTCTAAATTTATTCTTAGACTTCATTGGCGAGTTTAGTGGAATGCTGCCAGCAACGCCGGTGTTGGTTGAGTCTATTGTTTGTCTCACTTCGTTGACATGTTGTGTGTTAAATCCTATGTAGGTTGCCATATTTTTTCCTATACTTTATTGGTTAAGAGATCCTTTAAAAGACGCCCCTATTGATTCTATTGCTTGACGACCGGGACCGCCTTCTTGCATTCCTGCTGCTACTGTCAAGTTTTTATTGATATCTATTGGTGCATTGGCTGGGGGTACTTGAGTTGGTGGAGGATTACCAGTTTGATTAGTGTACATTTCACCTCTGATTTGTTCAATTCGTTTCAGACATGTTTGCCATTCTTCTTTAGCTGTGGTTGTTTCTGCGGCTTCTTCACCGTTCTTTTTCTTAGAATTGAAATATTTTGTTTGTAAATCCCATTTTTTATTAGTATCAAGTTCAGTTAATTCTTTTTTCAACTTGTCATAGTTTGCAGATTGGGCCGCAGTTGGAACCGAGAATGACCCTGTCGGGATACCATCACCTAAATTACCTGGTGGCATTTTCAAATCACCCAACAATGCGCCAAATTGGGCAGATTGAACTGCTGTGTTTGTTGTACCCACAGCCACTGTAGGTAAAACAATACTTGATCCGCCTGTTTTCATTGAATTTAAAGATGCGCTAAGTTTTGCAGATTCTGCAGGACCTAAATCTTTGTTTGCTACATCAGTAAGTTTATTTGCTCCGGTAAGTTTAGTCTTAAGAGAAGCAATAGCACCCTTCACTTTATCTGCACCTGCTGAAATACTTGATTTGATAGATCCTAGTACGCCCGAGATTCCAGCGGTTCCGGGTAATGATGCACCACTTGTACCGGAACTAGCTGTTGCAGTTGTGCTTACTAATGGTGGTACTCCCAATCTAGCACGTATATACGGATCAGTGGGGTCAGCGTTGCCAAAAGACTTCCTTTGCTCATCTGACAATCCAGCATAAGGATTTTCTTTAGTAGGCATATTATTATCAACAATCATTGATTGCCCTTCATGATTTACTTCTACTAGATTTGATGCTGTTGCACTACCTGCTGTTAAATTAGCAGTTCCACTAGGATTAGGAGTAAAGAATGCTTTAATTTTAGAACCCACTTTTGATAATGATTCTTTTAATGTTGGTGCTTTTACTGCTGTGCTCTGGGGAGCCTGTGCTCCTGCATCCAAGGCTGCAGTTTCACCTGCATCTACGGCTGCTTTTTCTTCATCATTTTTTGCATTGATTGTTGTTAGATTTTGTGGTTTGCCCGCAGTTAATGACTTGAAGCCTTTCTTAATTTTATCAAACGCGGAAGATACCGCACCTTTTAAATTATCAAGAATTTTTGCTCCACTTAATGGTCCTGTAGCTTTTTCTTGAATTTCAGCCGCTTTGTTACCAGAACCTACTATGTCTTTTATAGAACCAGACAATTTTTCACTTATGTTAGGTGGAATTTTAATTCCTAATTTAGAAGCTATTTTGGAAGCTATTGCTACTCCGCCGGCAACTATTGCTGCACCTATTTTACTTGGAAGACTTGTATTTGTTCCGGCTGCCGTAGATTTAACAAAATCTGCTGTTGCCTGTGTGCCATGGGTTGCGCCTGCTAATACTAATCCACTAACTTGTGATGGATCTTCTTTGCCAGTGATTACTCCTGCTGTTGTTAATGCAGTTTTTGACTTAGTTAACAAATTATTTGCAACTGTAACTTGAGCAGGAGTATTATTAACTAAGTCTTTCATTGAATTTATACCGTCTTTACCAGTAAAGATATTTGGAGGCATCGCTTGTTCGATAGTCTTACCACTAGTGGTTGCGGCGACCACAGCATCTGCTGTGCCGGGTTTAATATAACCAGCAGCCTCAAGTTGATGTGGATTCAATCCCAAAGGTCCAACAGCGGGAACTTTTGCTCCATCTGCTTCTTTTATAGCCGCTACTTGATTTACCGATAGCCCAACTTTTTGATCAGCGGTCTGTGAATTAACCGCTATCTGAGAAACTAATGCTTTGTTTTCTTCAGTGACATTATCAGGAACAGTTGATTGTACTGCTGAACTTGCAACCGGAGAAGTAGAATTTTCGTTTGCGGCAACGTTAGTTGCAGTGACGGCTGGTGAAGCGGCTTCTGGTAAATTAGCGTCAGCAGTCAAATCAATTTTTACATTTACACCTTGATTTGCTCCGGCCCAAGGGCTGTGTGCCGGAGCACGACTAACAATACTAGGCAACTTGGCCGGGGCCGCAAGATATCCTTTTTCTTTATCAAACAATGTGTCAGTGTGTGCAACTTGCGGAATAGGTTTAACTTCTTGAGGAGAGAGTGAACTTTCACCTGTGTTTAATTTTACATTTGGTCCACCTTTAATGTAATTAGTTCCTCCACTTTTTATCATACTATCGCCGGAACTTTCAAATGACATTTTACTGTCAACTTTTAAAGTATGATCTCCTTTAGTATGTTGTTGCAATGTACCGCCTGTGAATTGAGAAGTATCTTGAAAACTTTCTATCTTAATGTTAGTAGCAGAAATATTCAAATCGTTTTTAGCATTGATGTTTATATTATTATCAGCATGTAGATTCAAATCACCTTGAGTTCGTATATTAACACTGTTAGTAGAATACATATCAATGGTGCCTTCTTTGCCCATCTCAATATAACTTTTACCACTTGCATGTACAATGAATAAAGTACCAATAGTATCATTCATCATAATCATGTGACCGGCAGCAGTTCGAAATCTCATTAATTGATCTTTGCCTTGTAGATCTCCATCATCCATTACAAGTGTATGTCCGGCTCTTCGACCTACTACTTTATAATTATCTTCTGGGATTGTAGCATCTTTTACTGCATCTAGTATGGTTGAATCAGAATATCCCCCTTGATATATTGCTCTACCAGGAGTGCTTATACCAAATACTTTACTAGGACTTTCACGACTACTACTGCTACTAATTGTTCCTCGATCAGGGTCACGTATCAATCCTTGATTATTTAAACTTGCAGCCATATAACTATGCACAGGTCTTGGGTGTGAAGTTAGTTGAGTACCATATCTATTGCTGGGTCTTATATCGTTAATCTCACCTACAGGCAATAATGTAGCACCACCGTAATTTTTTGCCTCTGCTTCATTTGACACAATGGAATCTGATGATCCTATAGCAGGCACCATATGCATTACTCCAGTTCTAGGAATACTACCTATATACCATCCAAAATCTGATACACCATTTTCAAACAAACAAACTACTTGAATTCCCAAATCAGGAGGAGTAAACCAAAAACCATAACTTTGTGGATTGTCTTTAAAAGTACCGAATTCATTATCAGGACTACCTGTATTAGGTGTAGTACCAAAGAAGGGGCTTAGATAATCTACCGTAGTCCAATTATCAGGATTGTTTTGATCTCCTGCATCTAACCTATGAAGGTATACTTTGATTTGTCCTGATTTTTTAGGGTCTATATTATGTTTAACTGTACCGACGACGGCGCTAGGAATTAAGTTGGTTCGGCCTCTATCATCTTTATAATTTTTACTAGGTCCGTTAAAAAATCTATTCCATGACATACATTGTTTTCCTATATTTTACTGATATCTTATACATTATTTGATATTACATTTCGTTGACCAAAAGCTACGGATTCTGTATACACAGGTTTTCTGCCGCTGATTGGCACTTTTCCTTTATTAAAAGCTACGGATTCTGTATACACAGGTTCTCTGCCGCCTTCATCTGATTGTGAATTTGTATTATTGTTGTTACTAGCAGTACTACCGCTATTATCATCATTGTCACTGGCTTGCGCTGTTTGATTTACCATCGGTGGCGAACTGATTTGATTATCAACACCGAATTGTGCAACTCTATTAGTACCTAACACCCCTGGCATGTTACCATCGACCGGTGGCGAATTGATTTGTTCACTAACACCAAATTGTGCAACTCTATTATTAGTACCTAAAGAATCATATCCTGTACTTCTACCTGGATCTGAAACTGAAGTTGAATTTAGGTTTTTTTCAGTTGCTGCTGAAAAATTAGGTAGTCCTCCGGTAAGTCGTTGTACAAATTTACCCCTACTAAAAGAACTAATAACTTTATTTACCATGAACACAAAACCTTTTGGTTTTGGGTTCATACTTTTAGGATAATCCATGAATAATATTCTATCATCAGTTTTAAGCAGTCCTGTTTTTTCATCATAGTCCTCAGCTTGCTTAAAATCAATCTCAATAAAAACTTGGCCCACACCTGGATTAATTGCATAATCGTCTCCATACCATCTATTCAATTGTTTCACTATTGTTCCATTAAAGGCCGGCATTAAGTAATCAGGATCACCCAAAATTGACAAATTATATTTCACTAATTCACCCGGACTGTATAACCAAGAACGGATACTATTAACTTCTTCATTTGTCCCAATTTCTTTACCAGCGTTTCTAGCACCAGCGGCGCCAACAGTTGCTATCGGAATTTCACCTATGTTACTTGATGTTTGTGTTTTTGCAGAAGAAGAATTAGAGTTTTCTAATTGGTAGGTAAAATTATAACTCACATCAAATGATAATACTTCTGTGTTTTGGCCGGTATACCAATATTGATACCGTTTATAAGGCCCGTAATATTTTTCTAAAGCATTTGAATAAATTGTTCTAAGAAAAGGTACTTTATATAATTGAATGATGTATGTAATTTCATACGCAAAGTTATTACGTTTAATATCTTTACCTTCAGGTCCTGAACCAGTTGCTAAAAATTTAATTTTTGGAGTAATATTATACCAACGTATTAAATCACTTGATCCGTTATCAACAGGTTCAGTGTTTATTGGGTCTTCCTTTGTAACAGAACTTAATTTACTTCTAACAAAATCACTCTGAGAAATAATAGTATCAATTATATTAATTATTGGTTCACCGGCGGAATTGCTAACTATTCTTATATCATAATTAACAAGACCTTTTTCAGCATAATTCATTCGATATTCAGTTCTTGCATTTACTTGGTTTGGAGTAACAATAGTTGTTAATGGTGTTTTCTGTGCTGAAAGATCCTTCTTGTTTACCATTGGCGCATTTAATATATCATCGTCCCATATTTCTATTTTATAAACGTTTGCAACTTCAATTTCCTTATTATCAAGGCGGCGTTTTTCGTCATTATTCAAAACATCAACTACACTCTTAACAGATGGATCAGGGTTTTCTCCTAAGAGAAGTTCACCTACTGTTTTTCCTTGAAAACTTTTATTTGAAGTGATAACACCATAGTTACCCAATGCAACTAGTTCTCCTGCAGGAACTGCGGTAATATCATATACTACTAAACCCTGTTCTAATTTATAACCAACAGTAGTAATGTATATGCAAAAAGTTCTTTCGTGTGGTGATTTTTGAGCAATTGGATGTGGTGTTCTGTCCTCGTCCAGAGCGGGGTCAGTGTATCCATAAAAACGTATTGTTAAAAAATAGTTACCTCGAATAGAATCCGGGGTGCGGCTTGCTGAATTGTTACGTAGTTCTGATAATTTATGTGGAAAACTAAAACCATATGGTTCATAAACTTTAAATTTAAACTTCATTGTATTAGTTGAAATTAGAGTTTCTTTAGAATTAGTTAAAGTTTCAAGTTCTAAATCGTCAATATAAAAATCTAACTCAAACCCATCTGCTCTTTTTTGACTTGTTCCGCCACTTCTAACAATGATAGGTGCTTCGTCAACTGCATTAATTTCTCCATTAATAAATCTATTATAGATAGTAGGAGTTACTAAACTCAATGTTAGATTATAGGTATAGCTACTGTATAGTGATAGTGGATTAAAATCTCTTGCTCCGGGAGTTTTATCAGATGCTATATCACTAATGGGAATAAAACCAGTAACATTTACTTTTATAGGTTCGGATTGGGCTGGGGCAGAGTTAATTTCACTTGTCCGTAGCCCATAGACAGCATCTTTTTTTTCTTTTTTTTCTCCTTGTTCATCATCGGCTACCTCAGATGATGCTTTTGCAGGGTCTGTTGTGTTGCCAACTATTGGGGTTTTTGTAGCTTCTTCCGCAGCTTTTGCCTTTGCGGCTTCTTCTTCGGTCGCAGATTGTTTTCCGGTTAAGGCATTTAGTTTTGTTTCAAAAGCTGTTATATCGTATTTGGCATCAGCAATTAATACTTGCAGACCTGTTAGCTGTTGCCTCATTTTAGTCTGATAGTCTGATACATAATCACCTCTAGGTGACCCCGAAGTTACAGCTATTTTGTTGTATATATTAGTAATGTCAGTAATAGCTCTTTCAGATATATCTATATTAGTTTTTTGAATCTCTATCTTTTTTTGAATATATTCAGCTTCGCTAAGAGTAGATTTTGATGCGTTTATTGCATTGTTATCAGCAGAATTTTTAGTAAGCTCAACCGCAAATTCTTTATTAACTTTTTGAAGATACTCTTGCCAAGCCGCGTCGGCTATTTTGTTATTGGCTTCTCGTTCTCTTTTGAGAGCGTCAATTTCAGCTTTAGTGCCTGCCATCTTATAACCCCAACACTTGTTTCAATGTAGTAATTTTAGGTATGTATATTCCCACACCGGCAACAAAATCAAAAAGAGGATCTTTAAGTCTATTAGGATTGCGTTGTGCAAAGACCCACCATAACGTACTTTCATTGTATAAGTCATACGCTAGTAGGTCAGGTCTTAAACTATATGTTTGTGTTATTTCCCAATATTCATCTGTCTCAATCATTGGGATAGGTCTATTTACCATGACATCTAAAAATTGATTATTGAAAACTGAGGAAAGATAATATGGACTTGTTTTAGGAAAACTCATTACCAATACCCTCCTTTTTGTGCATATCCTTGCGTTGAATAGTTTTTGCTAATATTACCGCGAGTAACAATAGGTTTTAATGTCAATGAGAATGAAATTTTAGTAGGTACATAAGTAGAGTCATTGTTATTAAGATTCATACTAGTAAAAACCGGTTTTACTTTTTCGCCGCCGGGTACTAAATTGTTATTAGTCAATCTTAATGTTTTATTTAACCAATCTCTTACTGGGGATTTGGGTTTTGGCGACGCCGGAGTATTGGATTCTTGTATACCAATTGTTGTTCCGGACCAAGTCTTATCAGTATTTGTTCTGATATAATCAACATCATCGGGAAGAGTAAAAGTAAAACTAGTAAGCACTAATGGAAGATGATCAAATTGATATTTACCATATCCAGTTAAAAATAACAATGGTGGGGGAGTACCTGCAATAGGATATGTATCTTTCCCGTAAAACATCTTAGTAACTGTTTTGAAAAAATGCATTGTTGCTAACAAATAATTAGCTTCTACTGTATCTTGGGCGGTAAACACCGCAGAAATTGAAATATCATCTACATAACTATTTTTATAAAAACTCAATTTATAATTGCTATGGGTAATGTCAGTAGAATCATATTGAGCCTTATACCCCATTTGAATAGTTGGTGTGTAGGGAAATACAACCCCTTTAGTTTCTGATAAAGGTTTTAGAATTTTTGCATCGTCACTTTCAAACCAAGTTGTAGCCCAATCTGATTTGCTAGCTAGTTCAAGTTTAACTCGCCAATCAAGTGGTGGTTTTGCTGCCTCAGCTGCCGCATTGCTCATTTCATCGCCCGGACTTCTTGCAAAAATTCTATTGTTTAAATCATCGTCTGCTGGTTTAATAGCAGCGAGGACACTGTTATTAGTTGCATTTTTAAATGCCGCAGGGTCTTCCGGACCAACCGCCGTCGGTGCTGTCGTGGGATTTGGAATATTATTTGTCGCAGCATCGGTTTCGGGTTGTCCTTTTATGAATGTAGCTGCGCCATTCTGCCCAATAATGGGCAGAGTTTCCTGAGCCGAGTTTGATCCTGTTGGTTGTACATTTGAAACTTGCTTTTCCGGTAGTGCGGCAGTTTCTTCAGGTGTAAGAGTAGCTGTCTTTTTAGCTTGGTCAGCTTGTTCTTTAGCCTCGTCGGATGCGGCTCTTTTGATTTGTGCTTCTCTCCATCTTTGAGTCCAGTCAGTAATTTTTGCCAGTAGTACTTCTTCTAGGGCATTAGTTCTTTCCAGTTCTTTCTGTATTAAGGCTATACGTTCCGGCCTTTGCGGATTCTCATCCTCAAGTTTACTGAGATAGTTTACGGCATCGTTGCGGTCTCCGTTGACTTTTTCTAACTGTCGTCTAAGCTCCTCTCCTTCAAAACCGAGTTGATAAAGTGTGGACATCTTATAATCCTAACACTTGTTTCAATGTAGTAATTTTAGGTATGTATATTCCCACACCGGCAACAAAATCAAAAAGAGGATCTTTAAGTCTAGGAGTATCTAACCCGTTGAGAGCACCTTTTGCCGCCTGCTGTTTGGCGAACTGAATAGACCGCAAGGTGTCGGCGTCATGTTGTACTTTCAACCATGCATCGGCTGCTTCGTTTGCTTTCATATATGTACCTTTACTAAATATATTTATCGCTATTAAAAAGTGGTATTTTTACCTTTTCCACTATCAAACTGTTGCATTTCTGCAACTAATGTGTTACAATTAGTACATCATAACAACGGAGAATTATGTCTATAGCTGTCAAAAAACCTGTAAATTATCTGAATAACAAGGATATTTTAAAAGAGATTCATTCAAGTAAAAACTCATATTGTACATTCTTAACCCCTGAGGATCATAGATACGATTTCATCGTTGATATGCCCTTAGAGTCTATTGAAAAAAGTTTAGAATATGCATTGAAACCAGAGAATGTTCAACTGGCCCGTGAAACTAGGGCAATACGAATAGATTTAGAACAAGAACTAGGGAAAGGTACTACTGACCCAACAAGCATTCCAATCACTGATTTAGTATATCGTGTGATGACTTGGGATCATGTTCCGGTTGCACCCAAGCAACCCAGAAAATCAGATAAGAAGAAATCAGCCAAAGACATTTTAGATTTTGAAGATGAAACCGATGAATTATTTGCCGAACTAGAAGATATAGTTACTAAAGCAGAAATTGATGATATGGTTCATGTCAAAGTTAACTTCCCTCCCTTCCAACACTTCCGCATTGACAAGACAAATACATTTCAATGTATAGGTAAGAGTCATTGGAAAGGTGATCTAGTAAACGGTGAGTTTGGTAAAGATCAAGGTAACATCACAAACAAACTTGCCCGCATGTACATTATGATGTGTGAAAAATATGCTATGAAATTCAATTGGCGTGGTTATACATACAATGATGAAATGCGTAACTCAGCCATTCTTCAACTTACATATGTTGGATTAAGATTTAATGAAGCCAAAAGTGCAAACCCATTCGCTTACTACACAGCCGCTATAACTAATAGCTTTTGTCGTGTACTGAACACCGAAAAGCGTAATCAAAACATACGGGATGACATTTTAGAAATCAATGGTCTCAATCCATCGTGGTCTAGACAAAGTTCTAGTTCCACAATGTACGAAGAATAATTTAACCGACGGTGTTGCTTTGCGGCACTAACTTCTATATAATCAACAGATGACTAACCTTTTTAAGAAAGCCGCAACCTTTACCGACATTCACTTCGGACTTAAGAGTAACAGCTTACAACACAATCAAGACTGTGCCAATTTTGTAGATTGGTTCATTGCTGAGGCAAAGAAAGAAAACTGTGAGACTTGTTTCTTCTTAGGCGATTATAACCATCATCGTGCAAGCATTAACATTCATACACTACAGTTTGGATTGCAAGCATTAGAAAAACTCAACCAAGCATTTGACCAAGTATACTTTATACCCGGTAATCATGACTTGTATTACAGAGACAAGCGAGATATTCACAGCGTTGCATGGGCTAAACATTTACCCAACGTCACTATTGTCAATGATTGGTTTGTTAGAGATGATGTTGTTATTGCACCCTGGCTTGTACAAGATGATTACAAAAAGATTAAAAAACTAAGTGGCAAATATATGTTTGGTCATTTTGAACTGCCAAACTTCTTTATGAATGCTATGGTAGAGATGCCAGATCATGGTGAGATAAGTGCTGAACACATGACAGGGTTTGATACCGTATTCAGTGGTCACTTTCATAAACGACAAGCAAAGAAAAACGTTTGGTATACTGGAAATGCTTTCCCACATAACTACGCAGACGCAGGTGATGACGCACGTGGTATGATGATATTGGAATGGGGACAAGATCCTCAGTTTCGTAGTTGGCCGGGGCAACCCATGTATAGAGTTTACAAACTTAGTGACATACTAGAAAATCCTAAGGGGTTGCTATTACCTGACAGTCATGTTAGAGTACATCTTGACATTGATATCAGTTATGAAGAAGCAAACTTTATTCGGGAGACACTTATTCCAGAACACAAACTACGTGAAATGGCATTGATACCTATGAAGGTTGACCAAGTAGAACAACAGGCCAATGGTGGCTTGAAGTTTGAAAGTGTAGACCAAATTGTCATCGACCAGATTAACAGCATCGAATCAAATACATTTGACAAACGAATTTTGTTAGAGATTTACAATAACCTATGATTTTACTAAAGAACATTACATTACGGAACTTTCTATCAATCGGACAAGTCACACAAGCAGTTGACTTTAACCGCCAAGACTTAACACTTATTCTAGGTGAGAACTTAGACTTGGGTGGCGACGGTGCTCGTAATGGAACAGGTAAAACTAGTCTTATTCAAGGTCTAAGTTATGCATTGTTTGGTGTACCCATTAACAGTATCAGAAAAGATAATTTAGTTAATCGCACCAACGCTAAGGGCATGTTAGTTACACTTGAGTTTAGTGTAAACGGTATTGAATACAAGATTGAACGTGGTCGCAAGCCAAACTTACTGCGATTCTATGTGAACAGTGATTTACAAAAAATTAACGATGATGCACAGGGCGAAAACAAAGAAACACAAATAGCTATTGAGAAAATACTATGTATGTCTAGTAGCATGTTCCGCCATATTGTAGCATTGAATACATACAGTGAGCCGTTCTTGGCACTAAAAGCAAACGAACAACGTGAAATCATTGAACAGTTGTTGGGTATTACATTACTATCCGAAAAAGCTGAGACTATCAAAATACTATTAAAAGATACCAAAGATAGTATTCAAGGTGAAGAATTTAAAGTCAAAGCAATTGAAGAAGCTAATAAACGTGTCAAAGAACAAATCGAAAGTTTTAAACGTAGGCAAGGTCTTTGGCAAAAGAAACACGAAAGTGACTTAGCATACCTAGCAGCACAATATGATGAGTTAGCTAAGATTGACATTGAAGTTGAATTGCTTGCACACAAAGACTTAGCCATTTACAATGTCAAAAAGAAACAACAAGATGCATACAATGCATTGTTGGCTAGACAAGTTGCTTGGAAACAAAAGCAAGACAAAGACATTCTTGACCTAGAAACAAGTGGTATCAAGATGAGTCATATTGATATTGTAGAAGAAATTCTGGCACATAGAGCATTAACTGTATACAATACAAAATCAAAAGAACTTACTGACCGAGATAAAGAAGTTGCTAGGTTAACAAAAGACTTAGACAAAGAAAGAAAGTTAGTAGCTAAACTAACCACAGAGGTTGCTACGTTACACGACCATACTTGCTATGCTTGTGGACAAGATTTCCACGATGAACAACATTCTACTGTCTTAGCTGATAAAGAACAGATGTTGATTGAATCAACCGTTCATGCTAACACGTTAGAAAGACAATTAAAAGAACAAACTGATAAAGTTATTGAGTTGGGTGACAAGCCCAAGACACATTACAAGACAGAAGCAGAAGCAATTCGTCATGGCAGTGATGCAGAAAACATTCGCACAAAGATACTTGAAAAAGAAAAAGAAGTTGATCCATATGCTGAACAACTGTCAGAACTTACAGTAGTTGAGGTAGGTCCTATGCCAATCACACATTATGATACTGAGTCGCAAGCGATTGAGCATCGCAGTAAAGTAGCCGGGCTGTTGCAACAAATTGAGACAAAGGCAGTTGATACTGACCCATATGCTGAACAAGTTATTGAGATGGAATCTAATGCATTGCAATCAATTGACTTTGAAGCAATCAACAAACTAACAAAGACTATGGAACATCAGAAGTTCTTATTAGATATTCTAACTAGTAAGGATAGTTTTGTTCGTAAGAAAATCATTGACCAAAATCTGTCATACTTGAATAGTAGGTTGACGCATTACTTAGACAAGATTGGTTTACCTCATCAAGTTATCTTTCAGAATGACTTAACCGTAGAGATTACAGAGTTGGGTCGTGAACTTGACTTTGATAATCTAAGTCGTGGTGAGCGTAACCGATTGATACTAGGATTGAGTTTTGCTTTCCGTGATGTATGGGAGAACTTATATTCACCAATCAATACATTGTTCATTGATGAATTGATTGACAGTGGGCTAGACACAATGGGTGTTGAAAACGCTATTGCTATTCTTAAGGACATGTCACGTAAGCGACAAAAATCTATTTGGCTTGTTAGTCATAGAGAAGAATTAGCAGGACGAGTACCTAGTGTATTGAAAGTTGTAAAAGAAAATGGTTTTACTACATACAACACCGCAGTTGATATAGAATAATTTAGAACAAGAAATTATAGATAAGTAAATACATGTCAAGTCCACAGAAAAACAAAGGTTCAGGATACGAAAGAGAAGTTGCAAAATTTCTCTCAGAGTTATACGGAGAAAGTTTCATCCGTGCTCCTGGGTCTGGTGCATATGTGGGTGGCAAGAATCAAGCCAGAACTCAATTCTTACATGAGGGACAGATTCGTTCTTTTAAGGGCGATATTGTTCCAGGACAGAGTTTCAGCAAAATGAATGCAGAGTGTAAGTTCTATGCGGACTTCCCGTGGCATCTGTTACTCACAGGTGAATGCAAACAACTTGATTCGTGGCTAGCACAGTTACTAGATGTAGAAGACACTGACGATTTAAATATTTTGTTTATGAAGTTTAATCGTAAAGGTCAATATGTCGCTGTACAAGGGAAGCTAACATGGAAGGCAGATACTTGTCTTTTATATAGTAGCCCAACACACGGTGATTGGATCATCTTAGAGCATTCTAGCTTTTTCAAAAACAATGCAGAATTAGTAAAAATATATTCAGGCACAACACCAGACACCACGTCAAATTTAAATTTAAAAATATCAGATAATAAAGAACAATTAGTAGCCTGAGTTGTCGGGCCTCCTTGAGATTGTACAGATTGTGCTGTGCCGTCAGATTCTGGAGTATGCATGTTAGCAATAACATGGAACACCGAGAAGGCTCTCGTCAAAGCGAACCTTCAATGAGTCTATAGCTACTCCATTTTGATGCTATAGAACATGCGTTGCAGAATGAAACACTAGAGTGCGTAATTCAACTACAGACCAACAAACCCTACAGGGCAACCGGTGGCGAACAATAACATAAAGACGTTGATTGTTCGGGTAAAAATGGCAAGGATGACGGTCATGGCATAATTCCATTGGTAGTGCTTAAATAGCACTACCATGGCTTCTAATCGGCATGATATATCCAATGAGTTATTAGATAAAAACAGTTATAGAAAATATATAACCGTAAAAATAAGAACGAGTGATAACGAGTTCTTAGAAGAACGTAAGTTCTTCTCCCCAAAGAAAAAACAAGATGATAAATGAACCTTTCCGATTAAAAGAATGGTAATTTGCTTTTCTTTGTAGTTTCTAAATTACTTTCAATAATACTAGATATCGCATTTCTTTCAGGTCCACTCATATTAAGTATATCTTCATAAGTTGCCCCACCTCTCATATACCAAGACATTTTCAATGCTGATTTTTTAATATCTAAGCACTGACGTTCCATGTCATCTATCATCTGCTTAATCGCTTCGGAACTAAGACGAAGAAGCCTTAATCGAAAAAATTAGTTATATTGATATTGAATGTTTGTTTATGTTTATGGCTACAATGTGAACAAGTAACATCTAATGGTTTAACCTCATTCTCTTTACGTAAGCTAATATTTTTATCTCTTACCGTGTTATAAGTATTCTTATCACAGTTATCTAAGAACTCTCTAATAAAGTCCTTATCAAACACAGTGTCTTCAGGTGTTTTAATATATTCAATAGCATCTATTATGATTTCTCCAGTCAACCGATTCAATATTTTTATTATTTCGTTTGTCTTGGCGTCTTTCACTACGGTATCAGTAATTGCTTCAATCTGCATAAATTGTTTTTGTACTTCAAATTGTCTTTCACTTATCTTGTTTACATCTTTATAAGATAATGGTTTGAATTTTATAATCAAATTATCAATTTTTACAGGGGTATCGTAGTCTCCGGAAGTGAAGGTAGAAAGCATTGCTACTAGATCAACGTCAAATTTACTATCCTCATTACATTCTGGACAAGTTGAATCGATTTCCATAAGTTGTCCGTTAGTAGCAACACGAATAGCGATCAATATAGGATCTAAGTCAATATTTAATACTTGCCATGGATCTTTAATTGCAGGGATACAACTCTTAATGATTTCAGTTATTGCTACCCCGTTGTACAATGCATCCGGTGTCCTACTCGTTATTTCATCTATTGCAGTCATGGGATAGATAGGTAATTCGCTATTATCCGGAAAATCAATAGCATCACTTGTGTATCCTTTTCCCCCGCTAGGTAGTCTTAAATATAGTGCAGGACGGCGAAAAAACTGTCTTAATGGATTGTCTGTAGTCATATGGATTCCTAAATAAATGGTAAAATTCTGAATACTAAATACAATTAGTACCGAAAGTATTTATAACTTAAAATATATGGCAGATTTAAATCAGCAAGAAGTTCAACAGTTGATGCAATCATTTGCACAGCTATCCAACTCATTCCAACACGGCCAGCGAGGGGTAGGTGATTACGCCGATGCTCAACGCCAGGCTGCTAATGAAATTCAATCTTCATTCAATAATGCCGCACAGCAAATTAGAGGTTCGGCCATTGATTATACAAAGGCAATGTTTTCTGCTACTGAGGGTACATCAAAGTACGCAGGTGCAGTAAGTGCTGCTGGTAATGCAGCTTGGGAAGTTGGAAAGAATTTTGGTGTTCTTGGTATAGCTGCCGGAGGCTTGATAAAAATCTTTGGGGATGTTGCCGCCGCCAGTCTAAAGCAAAATGACGCATTGACTAAAGCGTATCGGGATTTTGCTGACGCAGGTGACCTTAGTGGTAGTTTAGATACAGTAATAGCAAACTTAAATAAAGTAGGTCTTACTTCAGAATCAGCTGACCAATTCAAGAAAGTGTTAGATTCAGTATCTCCTTCATTAGTTCTCTTTGGTGGTGGCGTTACTAGTGGTCTGAAAAAATATGTTAATGTTATTCAAGGGATGATTCAACCCGGAGAGCAATATGAAGCCCAAGCTCAAAAATTAGGACTTGACTTGCAAGGGTTACGAATGGGAGTTGCTGGATACATGAATATCCAAGCTAAATTAGGTAATTCTCAAAACATGACTACTGCTCAGATTCAAGAAGGGTCAATGAAATACATGACCACATTGAAAGAGTTACAAGAACTTACCGGAGTTAGTAGAGATGAGGCTGCTAAAGTGATAGAGCAGCAAATGTATGAATATCGATGGGCAAAATATGTAAGTGATCTTAAAAAACAGGATCTTATTAATAACACCAATGAAGCCGAAAAGGCTAATGAGTTCATGGCTGCTGGTATAATTAAGTATGGTAAAACATTTGGTGTTGGAGCTACTGAGTTTATTATTAACGGTGGTAAAGTAGTAGGTGAGGCAAGTGCTCAAGTAGTACAAATGACTAGAAATACAATAGGCCCATCATTTTCTGGTTTTATTAAGGGTACAAAAACTCTAAATGAATCATTCGGTGAAATACAAAAAGGTGCAGAGGAAAACTTAGAAATTCATAAAAATTCAATTAATGCACTTGGTACTGGTATGGATGGCGTTGTCGGTGACAATGATTATAAGATGAGAGTTTTGGGTCTAACAGGCATCAAAGCCGCAAACGCCGCGCAAACTGTTGAAGATAAAAAACGAGAATATGATAAAAGACAAGCAGAATTATTAGAAATGGAACAAGAATCTAGACGTATGGCTATCGCAAAGGATAGAGCACTTTTTAGCGCAGGAGAAGGTGTTCTTAAAGTGTTTGGTGGACTGAATACTGTATTATATCAATTTAGTAAAATGCTAGCTAAAATGATTGACCAATTTGGTCCATATATTGGATTAGGGAAAACAAATTTATCTGAAGGATTCAAAGATAATTCTGACCGCATAAATGATTTAACAATTTTAAAAACAGAAAAATCTAAATTAGAAGCTGACATTGATAGACTGAAAAATGGTACTGAAGTATCTTCTGCTGATAAAGAATTTGCAAAACAAGTAATTGAAGGTGTGTTAAAAGCAAATCAAGACAAAATTGATACTAAACAAGCAGAAATCAGAAAAGTTGCGGGTGATAATTCATTGTCAGCAGAGGAAAAAGCAAAACAGAAACAAAAATTAGAAAATGAATTAGCAAATTTAAATAATGACAAAGCCATTACGAAGAAAAAAGAAGAACAAATAAAAAATGGTGATGTTAATGTTATAAGAGAGGCTACATCTATAAAAAGACAAGCAGAAATACAAAAGAAAGAAGCAGAATTACTTAAAAAACAAGAAGAAATTAGCAAAACTCGAGGTGAAATAGGAAGTGTTATTAACAAAAACGATATTGATAAAGCATCAATTGCACCAAAAGGACGTGCTACTTCTTGGAATACTGATTATACAGGTGCACCAGCCAATGAACTAGTTACTGCACAAAGAGCCAGTGCTCAGGGTGGTATAAGAAGAAGCGGTGCAGAAATTAAAACTGATAAGAGTGATTCGGCAGCAGCAATTCTGAAAAAATTAAATTTTGGATCGGATGCACAAAAAAAAGAACGAACAAGTGGTGAAGTTGATCCTAAGTTATTAGCTTTAGCAGACAGACTATCTAGTGCATTTCCAGGAGGAACATTTACTGCATTAAATGATGATTATCATAGAACAAAAAAACCAGGTTCAAAACATGCCAAAGGACTAGCATTAGATTATGCATTAGCTAAACCTCCCTCCGATGCGGAAGAAGCGGCTGCAATTAAAGAAAGACTAAAAGATTTAGGCGCAACTACTGTTCTAGATGAATATTTTTCTGATAGTGCTGCAGGAGATAATCCTGAAAATAAAGGTGGCCACTTTCACTTAGAAGTAGCTAGACAAGGTGGGTTATTTAGTGGGCCGGAAGATGGCTTCCCGGTAATGTTGCATGGCAAAAAAGAAAGCGTTTGGAATGAAAAACAAATGCATGCCTTACTTGAGGATGTGAAAAAGTCAAGTGTAGATGACTACAAACAAGAGTTAATGGATCAAATGGGATTGAACAAAACTGCACCAACTCCGGCAATTGCTAGTGGAAGTAATGATGTAGTAATGAACATGATATCATTATTGTCTGATAAATTTGACACTCTAATATCAATTTCAAACCAAACTAAGAACATACACGATGAAATATTAACCTATACACGGTCTTAATGATAAATATATCACTATGTCATATAAAAAGCGTTTCCAAGCCCCAAATCATTCTGGTTCAGTCAGTCCTATCTCAGGTGCAAACAGTAATCGCGGTGCCTGGAACAGTCAAGTAGCTCCGTCGGGTGGTTATAATAACACAGACTTTGGTTATAAAAATTACGGAAGTCGCTTACCAGAAGTATACACTGGTCACCCAAATCGTGTTGAACGTTACAATCAATATGAAATGATGGACGTTGATGCTGAAATTAATGCATGTTTGGACATTATTGCTGAGTTCAGTACTCAGAAAAACGAACAGAACAATACACCTTTTGAGATAGAATTCTCAGAAGATCCAACTCCCCATGAAGTAGAACTAATCAAAAAGCAACTACAACAATGGTGTAAACTCAATGAGTTTGATACACGAACATTCAAAATCTTCCGTAACACTATAAAGTATGGGGATCAAGTTTTTGTGCGTGATCCGGAAAACTTCAAGTTATATTGGGTTGACATGACCAAAGTCACTAAAGTCATTGTTAACGAAAGTGAAGGCAAAGCACCAGAACAATATGTTATCAAAGACATTAACGTTAACTTACAAAATCTAAGTATTGCTGAAAAAACAACAACGGACTTTATGACACCTCAAGGCCCCGGTGGCTTTCAGGGTGCTTCTAATTATAGTGTACCAAACGGCGGAGGCGGAGGCGGAAGTCGTTTTACAATGGGCATGAATGAAGCAGCCATTGACGCTAAACATGTAGTTCATTTGAGTTTAACTGAAGGTCTAGACCGTTATTGGCCTTTTGGACAGAGTATCTTAGAAAACATTTTTAAAGTATATAAGCAAAAAGAATTGCTTGAAGATGCTATTCTTATATATCGTGTACAACGTGCGCCGGAGCGTAGAGTTTTTAAAATTGACGTTGGTAATATGCCAAGTCACATGGCTATGGCATTTGTTGACCGTATTAAAAATGAGATTCATCAACGCAGAATCCCAAGTGCAAACGGTGGGCAAAGTATAATGGATGCAACATACAATCCATTGTCAATGAATGAAGATTACTTTTTTCCGGTCACAGCAGACGGTCGTGGCAGTGATGTAACCACATTACCAGGTGGTGATAACTTAGGTCAGATTGATGACTTGCGTTATTTCAACAATAGATTAGCACGGGGTCTACGTGTTCCAAGTTCTTATTTACCTCAAGGTCCAGAAGATAGTCCTACCCCATTGGCAGATGGTAGAGTTGGAACTGCTATGATTCAAGAGTTTCGTTTCAATCAATATTGTGAACGTTTACAGAAGTATATTAGTCAGAAGTTAAATGATGAATTCAAACTGTTCATGCGCTGGAGAGGATTTAATATTGATTCAAGTTTGTTTGATATCAAGTTCAATGCCCCACAAAACTTTGCCGCTTATCGTCAAAGTGAGTTAGATACAACACGGGTAACAGTGTTTCAAACAATGGAAGCTTTCCCTTATATTGCTAAACGATTTGCTATGACACGATTCTTAGGATTGACTGAAGAAGAAATTGAAGAAAATCAGCGTCTATGGTTTGAAGAACGTGAAGCTCCTGAGGATAATGATGCTAAAGGTAGTGACTTACGTAGTATTGGTATTAGTACAGGAGACTTAGAAGCCGATACAGAGGTTATGGATGAGATTCCAGATCCAAATGCTGAAGGTATGCCTCCAGATCAAATGGCGGGCGGACCACCTGTAGCACCTCCAGCAGGCATGGCAGGTGCAGTAGCTCCGGCTCCTCCGATGTAAAAAGATAAATATTAACATGAGATTAATGGAAATGTTTGATGCACCCGTTCAAGGGTACCAAGATGCTGAAAAAGATAGCAGTAGACCTAAGTGGAAACAAACCCGTAAAAGTAAATTAACACTACGGCAAATTCGTAAATTACGTAAAATGAATGATGTGCGTAATTATGAAAAGTCTCAAAACTTAAAGAAGATTCGTAAACAATATCAACCAGCACCAGCAGAAGGTGCACCGGCAATGTAATGATATTGACATAAAATTAAGAAAAACGTAAAAAATAGCACTTTATTGTGCTATTTTTTTTGATATGCACTAAGTATATAACACAGCCATTAATCTATAGGAGACCAACAATGGATAATAGAAAATTTGAACAACTTATTGATTTGATCATCAATGAAAACGAAGACCAAGCTAAAGCATTGTTTCATGATATCGTAGTTGAAAAAAGCCGCGAAATTTATGAATCAATGATGGATGAAGATGAATTAGAAGAAGGCATGCATGGTCACATGGGTAATCAAGTCGGCGGTATGCTAGACGAAATCGACATGGAAGAACAAGGCATGAATGAAGAAGATGATGTTGAAGGCGATGATGAATTTGCTGACATTGATGTTGATGCTGAAGATGATGGCGAAATGCCAGAAGGTGATTTAGAAGACCGCGTAGTTGAACTAGAAGACAAACTAGACGAACTAATGGCTGAATTTGAAGAACTAATGGGCGCTGAAGAAGGCGAAGAAGACTTTGGTGGAGATGAAGAAGGCTCTGAAGAAGGCAATCCATTCGGCGGAGATGACGAAGGCTCTGACGATGAAGAAGCAATGATGGAAGCTACTAATTTAATCGCTGTTAAAAAGCCAGTTCATGGTGACAACGGTGCATTTACAAGAAGTACAGTAAGTGGCGGACCAAAAGTTCCAGGTAACGGTGCAAAAGCTGTTAACTTCTCATCAGGTGAGAGCACTAAAGGTGGCACACAAGGTGGATTGTTAAACCCAACTCCAAAAGAGATCCCAGGAACATATAAAAATGCTCCAGGTCAAAGCAAAGGTCCTAATGAAAAGGGCGAAGCAGTTGCTAAACCAAAACACGGTGATGACGGTATAAACAAAACGTCTGTTGTCGGTGAGTCTAAAAAGACTACAAGAAGAACAGTTAGATAAGAATACCTAAGATAATGGCTTTGTATCTTAAAGAACACCTAACTTTTGACCGTGCTAGCATGGTTGTAGAAAGTACCGGTGAAGGTAGTTTGAAGTCCCTTTATATGAAGGGGATTTTCATTCAGGGTGGGGTACGCAACGCCAATGAGCGTGTGTATCCCGTTTCTGAAATTGAAACTGCTGTAGAAACTTTAAACAAACAAATATCTGAAGGGTATTCAGTATTAGGTGAAGTAGATCACCCAGACGATTTGAAAATCAATTTAGACCGTGTATCACATATGATTAGTTCTATGTGGATGGATGGTGCAAATGGATTTGGCAAATTAAAGATTCTACCAACTCCAATGGGACAGTTAGTGTCTACTATGTTGGAGAGTGGTGTTAAACTAGGCGTAAGTAGCAGAGGTAGCGGCAACGTTAATGATGCTAATGGCCATGTTAGTGACTTTGAAATAGTCACTGTCGATATTGTCGCACAACCAAGCGCACCAAATGCGTATCCCAAAGCAATTTATGAAGGCATGATGAACATGAAGCATGGACATAAAATGTTAGGTATGGCACAGGACGCCCAGAGTGACAAAAAAGTACAGAGATACCTAAAAGATGAAGTGGTTCGTCTTATCAAGGATCTCAAAATTAATAAAGGGGAATAAGCATGTTAGATGCTATCAAGCCATTACTTGACAATGGAATTATTAATGAAGAAACTAGTATCTCTATCAATGAGGCATGGGAATCTAAATTGAACGAAGCCAAAGAGCAAGTACGTGCAGAATTAAGAGAAGAATTTGCACAGCGTTATGAACACGATAAGAACGTAATGGTCGAAGCCCTAGATAAAATGATTACAGATGGTCTGACAGATGAAATTGAAGAATTTCAACTAGAAAGACAAGCAATGAACGAAGACCGCGTTAACGCTAAACGCAAGCTACATGAAAATGCAGCCAAGTTCAATAATTTCATGGTTACTAAACTATCCGAAGAAATTAAAGAACTACGTAATGAGCGTAAACTACAAATGGAAAGTCAACAAAAGCTAGAACAATTTATTGTTCATGCTCTTGCCCGTGAAATTAAAGAATTCGCACAAGACAAACAAGCAGTAGTTGAAGCAAAGGTTAAGTTAGTTGCAGAAGGTCGTAAACAACTTGAAACATTGAAATCACAATTTGTGACAGTAAGTGCTAAGAGAATGAATGAATCTGTAAGCAAACATCTAAAGGGTGAATTAGGCCAATTGAGAGAAGATATTAAGACCGCACGTGAAAACGATTTTGGTCGTAAGATTTTTGAATCTTTCGCAAGTGAATTCAGCACAACCTATCTACAGGAAAAAGCTGAGACACGTAAGTTGTACAACCAACTAATGTATAAAGATGAACAATTAGCTGAATCCATTAAAACACTCACTAACGCTAAAAAGTTGATTGAGTCAAAAGAACGTGAAGTTCGTATTATCAAAGAATCTACTAGTCGTCAAAAAACTATGGATGAATTGTTATCACCTCTAAATGAGGAAAAAGCAACTATAATGCGTGATTTACTAGAGAGCGTCCAGACACCTCGTCTACAAGGCGCATTCGAAAAGTATCTACCAGCAGTACTTAATAATATCAATGAAAGAAAAGAAACTAAAAAGTCTATGCTTTCAGAAGGTGTTAAAGAAGTTACTGGTAATAAATCTGCCATACAAAAACCTGAAGTCGAACCGCGTGATAACGTAATCGATCTAAGACGTTTGGCGGGGATTTAAATAAAAGACATAAATTTAGGAGAATATAAAAATGTCACAAGTTCTATTAGAAAGTCGTTGGGATGAGACTAAAGAAGCCCTACTTGAAGGTCTTAAAGGTAATCGCCGCTCAACAATGCAAGTTATTTTAGAAAATACTCGCAAATCATTACTATCTGAATCCGCATCTACTGGTGCAACAGGTTCAGGTAACATCGCAACATTAAACCGTGTGATTCTACCAGTTATCCGTCGTGTCATGCCAACAGTTATCGCTAACGAGTTGGTTGGTGTTCAGCCAATGACAGGACCAGTTGGTCAGATTCATACTCTACGTGTTCGTTACGCAGAATCATTGAATGACACAAGCGGTGCTAATACTGATGTTCAAGCAGGTGAAGAAGCTCTAAGCCCATTCAAAATTGCTCAGGCATACTCTGCAGGTACAGGTACAGGTGCACAGACCAATTACACAGGTGCTCCTACAGCACGTATGGAAGGTCAAGGCGGTCGTCAGATTTCTGTTCAGATTCTACGTCAAGCTGTTGAAGCTAAGTCACGTAAATTGCAAGCACGTTGGACATTTGAGGCAGCACAAGATGCTCAGTCTCAACATGGTATTGACGTTGAAGCAGAAATCATGGCAGCTTTAGCACAAGAAATTACTGCTGAAATTGACCAAGAGATTCTATTGAGCCTAGCTACATTGGCTACTACAGAAGAAACTTACAACCAAGCTACAGTATCTGGTACAGCTACATTCGTTGGTGACGAACATGCCGCATTGGCAGTTCTTATCAATCGTGTTGCTAACAAGATTGCTCAACGCACTCGTCGTGGTGCTGGTAACTGGGCAGTTGTTTCTCCAGCAGCATTGACAGTTCTACAGTCAGCTACAACATCAGCTTTTGCACGTACAACAGAAGGTACATTCGAAGCTCCTACAAACACTAAGTTTGTTGGTACATTGAACGGTGCTATGCGTGTATTCGTTAACAGTTATGCTGGTGACGGACAAGCTGTTCTAGTTGGTTACAAAGGTACAAGCGAAACAGATGCGGCAGCTTTCTATTGCCCATACATCCCATTGATGTCATCTGGTGTTGTTCTAGATCCAGCAACATTCGAACCAGTCGTATCATTCATGACACGTTATGGTTACATCGAATTGACAAACACTGCATCATCTTTCGGTAATGCGGCTGACTACGTTGGTGAAATCGATATCAACTCTGCAACTCTATCATTCCAATAATATTGGAGTACTAACCCAGGGATGGGAAGGTCAAAAAAGGGCACTTAGGTGCCCTTTTTTGTTGCAGTGGCATAAATAATAGTATGCACTCTCTATATGAAGTGCAACAATTTAAAGGAAATTTATTATGCCATTCGTAACTAGAGTCCATGGTGACTATAACCCAGTAGCAAACTTTGACACACCAGACTATACAGTTGGTGGAGTTAATGCTGTAACTTCAGCAGCAACAGTTCAACCACAAGGTCCAAAATTAGACTTCTTCACTATCGCATTAGCTAGTGTAGCAACTGATGGTGATGTGTTGAACGCATGTGTTCAAGCTATTCAAACAAAAGCAACTATTTACATGTACGAAGTAACTAATACAAGTACAGATACAATCGCTTTTGCTTGCTATCCAACAGAGGCTTGGACAACAGGAACATTAGATACAGCTACAGGCGGAACAACTACTGCTACAGCAACGTTCACAAACTAATCAGTAATTTGATTAAAAGTAAAAGAGCACTTCGGTGCTCTTTTTTTTGGTATATGCTCACTTATACTATTTCCCAAAACTGATAAATAAAGTATATAAAAATATTTGGGAGAAATATGTCAGAACCTTTTAATGCACCCTATGGTTACACGGTAGGAATTCCACCTATCCAAGTTGTAGCTGCCAATGGGTATATTACAGCAGATAGAGCAAGATTTGGTAATGTTAGTTTATCAGGTAACTTAGCAGTATCAGGTGATATCAGTGCAACAAACATCAATGGTAATATTACCGGTAATGTTTCAGGTAACATTACAATTTCAGGTTCTCAGGGCGCACTATTATTCAATGACGGTCAAATTGCTGTTAGTGCTGAAGGAGTTTTATATGATAAAGTTACAAAATCAGTAACAGTAGAAAGCGATCTAGCAGCCTCAACTTTCACATTAGGGTTACCTCCAAACCAATTCTATGAAATTTCATCACAAATTTCTACTACTAGTAGTGCATCGGCATATCAAGTATTGCATAGATCATATGCTAGTAGTATTTCAGCAATTAACTACACGATCATTGCAACCAATACTTCATTAAATTATAGACAAGTAAGTGATTTAAACGCGGCAATCTTAGGAAGTACAGTAGAGTATTCTGAATTTGGTACAGTAGATTTACCAATAACAAGTCCTGGAGTAGCTGATTTTAGAGTTAGTTTTGAAGCAGGTGGCGGAGCCGGTAATGTAGTATTAACTGCATCTCCGATGACAGCAGATTTGACAGAATATAAAATTTTGATTACAAAATTTAAAGATTAATAAGGATAAAAAGACATGGCTATTCGCACATTTAACTCAGTTGGTGGTTTCTCAGTAGGTGAACTCCCAACGAGTGTCATATTAGCAAACGGTGATATAACGACCGGTAATGCTAGACTAACATCAAATGTTACTATTGGTACAATAGCTGCAGGTAATGGTAATCTTATCGTTGGTAATACAATACTTACTGGTAATCTTAGAACAGACCATCTACTATATGCAAACGGTATTGCATGGGACTTACAAGAAGCAGCCGGTGCTAACTATGAAATTCAATATAATGTTGGTAATAATTTTAGTTCAAATGTAAACTTAGCTTTTTATCCTGCTAATGGACAATTTTTAACATCAAACGTAAGTGTCTCCGGTAACATTGTTGGTGCAAATATTTATGCAAACAATTTAACAGACACTAGGCTAGTTCTTTCTAATAACTCTCATCGATTACAAGATACTGCTAATCTTTATTATGATTTTGCAGAAGATAAACTAAAGGCTAATAACTTTTACACCAGTGGTGATGCTACTATTGGTGGTAATCTAACAGTTCAAGGATCATTAACAAGTTTAGAAACAACAAACACAACAATTGAAGATAATATTGTTATTCTAAACAAAGGTGAATCTGGGTCAAGCGTAAGTTCAGGAACATCAGGTTTTCAAATTGATCGTGGTACAGGATCTAGTACATCATTATTATGGACAGAAGCAGCCAATGCATGGGTATTCACCTATGCTTCTGGTAATGCAAATTTACAAGCAGGACATCTTAATCTTTCTGCAGGTGCAAATATTATTGGCAACCTTGATGTTGCAGGAAATGTAACAAGCAATATATATGGTAATATATATGGTACTATTTTCTCAACGTCACTTGCAAATCAAGGTTTAGATACAACAGTATTATTCAATGACGGTAATGCAATTGCCGGTGCTAATGGTATTACATACAATAAAACCAGTAATCTAGTCACATTTGGTGGTAATGTTAGTGTAGGAAATGTTACTAATCTTTCTAATGTTGTATTCAGTACTGGTGGATATATTGTTGGTACATCTACAAATATAGTCAGCATTAATGCTCCTGGCGCAGGTGGTAAGGTTGAGTTGAAATATGACGATGGTGCAAACCATTCGACATTGATTGCTAATTTAGGTGGCTTCTACTTTGATGCTACAAACGGTAGTACACTATCATTTGATACTGCGGGAAATTTAGTTGGCTCAGGTAATATTGCGGTTACTTCAGGAGAAGTTAAAAGTAAAACTCTTTATGTAGTAGAGACTGCTAATGTACGAGGTGATTCTGTATTTGGTGGTAATGTATCAATTTCCGCAAACACACAAATATATGGTAATATCTTAATTGGTAACTCTACTGCAAAAACTAATGCAAATATTTCAGGTGATGCATATGTTGGTGGTAATGCAAATATTGTTGGTGCATTAGATATAGGTAATTTGAATGTAAGAAATTATGTTACGTCAAATTTGATTCCATCTATCGCCGGTGATGGGGCAAATCATATAGGTTATGATTTGGGTTCTGAAACTCATCCTTGGAAAGACTTGTGGTTATCTGGATATAGTATTAGATTAGGCACTGCTACAATTTCATCTACCGGTACCGGATCAGTTACCACAACAGATCAAATTGTTACTGGTAATCTTGTTGCCGGTAATGTACAGACTTATGGTAACGTTATTATTGGAAATGTCGCTACTCCCGCAAATTTATTAGTTTGGGGAAATAGTAAAGTATCAAATACTACAACTTCAACTGATGTTAATACTGGTGCTTTTGTAGTAACAGGTGGCGTTGGTATTGGTGGAAATATCAATGTAGGTGGCATAGCTAACGTTGGTGGAAACTTAATAGTTGGAACAACAGTTGCACCAAAGAATGCAAATATATCCGGTAGTTTATCTGTCGGATCGGATACAAGTGTTGGTGGTAATTTAGATATTACTGGTAACTTAACAGTCAACGGAACAACTACTTATATTAATGTAACAAATATTGACTCGACTGATCCAGTAATTTCATTGGGTGGTTCAGGAAATGCTAATGATCTAGCAGGCACTGTTACTGGTGATAGGGGTTTATTATTACGTAATTATTATAGCAGTGCCGCATCAAATCAATTCTTTGGTTGGTCAACTGCTAATAGAGAATTTGAAATTCTTTCCGGTGCAACGTTAACTAATGAAGTTGCAACAGGTACATATGCTAATTTGCATTTAGGTAATTTAATTAGTGCAAATATATACGGTAGAATAGAAACATCTAGTCAACCAAATATTACTGATATGTCAGGTTTAGCTAATATTAGCGTTTCGAATTTTGCAAACATTGATAAAATTAGAGCAAGTAATTTATATGCAGGCGGACTACAATACCCATTAGCAGATAATCCTACTGTTCCGGGTTCAGGTGAAGTTTTAGTATTGAACACAGACGGTGCAGGAACACTAAGTTTTACTGCTATTAATAAAGGTATATTATCCAACGGTACTAGTAACGTTTATGCGTACAACAATGGTAACATTGTATCTACTGTTAGTGGAGTAACAACATTCACGGTACACAACTCGGGTGCTAATCTTGTCGGTAATCTTAATGTTTCTGGGTATGTACATTTAGGTGACATTACTGTTGGTCAAATTAGCCCAACAACAGTTAAAATTGGTAACTCATCAATCCGATCTAGTACAATCACAACAACTGCAACGACCGTTGGACAAATTATTGCTGAAGTAGATGCCGCATCATATCGTGGAGTTGAATTCTTTGTCAAAGGTGAAGATACAACTGCATTCAAATACAGTATTGCTACTGTTGCATGTGTACATGATGGAGCTAATATCTCATATGATGTATATGGTACTGTAAATATTGGAGGTTGGGTTGGTAGACTTAGTGCAAACTATAGCGGTGGTAAGGTACAACTTCTTGTAACTCCGTCAAGTACTAATCCTATCTTGTGGACTACACAATATAAAACTATCTAACGAGAACTTAAATGACAGCTACTCTTAAAAAATTCAATTCTATTGCAGGTTACTCAGTTGGTGACGATAATGTCGTAGACATTATTGACAGCATTGGTAACGTATCTGCTGCCAATTTAACAGTTTCAGGTGATGCAAATATTGCCGGTAACCTAACCGTTCTTGGGACCGTTTCATATATTGAAACTACTACTACATATATCACTGATCCATTAGTAGACATTGGCGGTGACAGAGACGGTAATATAATAACAGTTGATGACAACAAAGACAGAGGTCATGTATTACATTACTATGATGGTCAGGCCATTGATGCGTTTATAGGCTGGGATAATAGTAATAGTGAATTTTCATTTGGTAGCAATGTATCAGTTGCTAACAATGTAGTAACGTTTAATGAATTTGGAAATGTAAGATTAGGTAATCTTAATATCAACGGAACTCTATCTGCAAGTTCAATATCAGGTAGTGTTGGAAATGCAATTCCATTAGGATATCCTACAACAGCAGTTGATGCTTCTCCTGGTAATTTAGTTAGTCCGGGAACAGTAACAAATTGGACATCTAACACCAAAGTAACTGACGCTATTGACGATTTAAATGAAGTAATGGAAAATGTTAGAAATCTCACATACGTAAAAGCTCCGGTATTTACTGCAAACGTGATAGCGGCTGGTGTTGGAACATATGTAGGCTTGACTATATCTAGTACACCTGTAGCAACATACGGTAGTCCAAATCGATGGGATATTAATTGGGGTGATGGTACTTCAAACACAACAGGATTAACAACTTTATCTCCTATTCCATCTCATCAATATAATACTAATACTGATAGCCCATATGATGTAACTGTTACTGCATATAACAACGGTGGGTCGGGCACTGGTAGCAGTGCTAGCACAACTCTCACTGATTATATTGCTATCTATACTGCAAATCCAGTAATGGGCTTTGGCTTATATAGAGGTACAACAGGTGGTACTGTATTATCAGGTAGTACTCTATATGTAAGTGAAGGTGAAACCTTCTATTTAGAAAATACTACAACTAATACTAGTATGGCTGCAGTTACTTACACAATTAATTGGGGTGATGGCAATACAGATACCATCAGTAGTGATAGCGTTAACGGTGGTGTTGGTGGTGGTCGTAAGAGTCATACGTATGGATCTACTCAAAACTCTGGAACAGGCACAAGAACAATTACATTGACATTGACATCGCACTCTACAAACCCACCGTTCGTTTCTGCTGGAGTCAATAATTCTACTACATCAACAATAAAGATTTACGATCCAGGTATTGCTGCCCCTGCAAATCTAAGTACAAAAACAATTACATTCAGTTCAAGTACAGGCACAGCACCATATCTTGTTGCTGGATTTGCAAACAACAGAGCAACAACAGTGGTGTATACTGCAGGAACATTGGTTAATAGAACTATATTAACTTCTGGTACAATTAATACAGTAGCAATGACTTCATTTGCTTACCCTGCATCATCAGGTGTAATAAGTGCATATGTCAATGATAATGATAATGGTAGTATCACTTTATCAGCAGGTGATGACTCTGGTACAAATATGTCATTAGTGATTGATAGTGAAAGTGATTATAATTTATTAACTAGTGCAGGTATCACTACAACATTTGCATCATCAATTTATAGTCCTAGCTTATTCAGTGGATTAAAAGCCCGTGTTGCTAAGGCAGCAAGTGCAGTTAGTCCGGGTGTAAACAGTTTACAATTACGTCATAGTACAGGTGGAAATACAAACGTTGTTGAATTTGTTAAAGATGACGTAATATCTGCCCCAACAGTAGATTTAAGTAATGCTACGCTAACTGAAGGTACTGCAGGAACATATCGTTACATTTCAGGTGTTCCGTACTACAATACAGGTAGTCCAACACTAACATTAACAACTGGTAAAATTTATGATTGGATTGGTCAGACTTATTTAGGGCCATACAATACTGCAACACCTTTTACAATTCAGGCTGGTACAAACTATGAATCAACAACCGGTGCAGTAGTTGCAACACAAACAAAAACTTATGCACAATTGAATACGAGTGCACCAAGTACATTCTTAACTGGTAATAATCCAAATGCTGATACAGGTAAAGACAGTTCAAATAAAGCAACAATTGGTCCACAAAGTGTTGCACTTACTGCGTCAAGTGTAGTATCAGTGCAAGAGATTCAATTTAAAGCAACTAATGTAAATGGTACAGGTACTGCATCAACATTCAGTAAGAAAATTCAAGTGTTCACATCTACACCAAGTGGATTTGTTGAAGATAGTATTGCTTGTACAGTTGGCGGAACAAGTGCAGTTGCAAAACGTATTGTAATTGCTGGTACAGGTGCAACAAGAGTATATAGTTCTTCTACAAATTATTATAATAGTCCATGGACCGGTGCTCAAACTATAGCAGGAACAGATAGTGCAGTTGTTCGCTGGAATGCATTAAAACACTTTGCAACAGATTTGTCAACTGGTTATTTACCAACAGGACCTGATCTAGCAACTGGTCGTAGTGGAGCACAGTTTTTCTTTGGTGCTTTTACTAGAACAGCAAGAAGTAGTATTACAGTAACAATCAGCGGTACAATTCGTGGTTTGTATTTTGCTTTACCCGGTACTGCAATTGATACGGCAAGTTCGCTAAATGGCTGGCTTGATGCAAATCTTCCATATAACGGATCGGGTGTTCCTGGCTATAATGACGGAAGCAGTGGCCGCCCAGCTAACGGGGGTAATGGTACGAATGGATGTGCAATTGGTACAGTAGTTCCGTATGGAACTGCAATATCAGCACAAACTTACACTATATCATTTGGTACTGCAAGTTCAACAAATTCATTCGGAAATCAAATTTTATTCAGTATAGCACTTAATTCAGGTGATACTGTAACTTCATGGAGTTTTGCATAATGGCTATATCTGATACACAAAAAGTTGACTACTTATGGAAAAAAGTAGGATATGGCGTAGCCAAAACTGACACTGACACCAATAAGAAGGCATACGAAGAAGCAATTGCCAGTCCGTTACTTATTCGTGGTGATAAGATTTGGCAATTGGCAGGTTCTATTCCTGCGTTACTACCAGCTGCCACAACAACTGTTGTGGGTGTATATAAAGATGGTGTAGGCAGTTGGTCTGCAACAGTTCAAACTACAGAAGATACAACTGCGTCAGATAATAGAACATGGAAAACTGGATTAACTGATTGGGTCCCGGTTGAATTCGGATCAACATATCAAGTTCAAGTATATATTGATACTGCAGGATCAACCACACCTCAATCAACTGGCACTAAGATTTTTGCTGCTGGATCAGGTAATAGTGATGAATGGTACTTTGACTATCAAGCAGGCGTATTAAATTTTATTGGTACCAATATCCCCTCAGCAATCGCATCTCCAAATACAACAAATAGAATTTTTGTATCAGGTGGTCGATATGTTGGCGCAATTGGTATGGTCTCAACAGAGGCTGCTGTACTTGAAACTGCAAATATTGGTAACTTGCGTATTGTAAATAACGTTGTTTCTAGTTTAAATACGAATGCTAACATTTTATTACAACCAAATGGTACAGGAAATGTAGTATTAGATGCGGTCAATTCAGTAGTTACCGGTAATCTTACTATTAGTGGTAATTTAATACTTACTCAGAATTCATCTTCCGATAGAATAACGGCTAACGCATTAGTCACACCCAAAATAGAAAGTACAGCTACAAATGTGGCGGTAGGCACGTCAACTTTAATCGATAGTTTTTTACCCGCAACATATAGAACGGCTAAATACGTCATAAAGGCTGGGGATAATACGGGTTACGAATCAGTAGAAGTTCTTCTAATACACGATGGATCAACTAGTTTTGTTACTGTTTATGGTGCAATTAGCACAACTGATCAGGATATAATATCATTGTCTAGTAATGTATATTCTGGTAATGTATGCTTATGGGCAGCGAATTATGCAGGAAGATCAAGCACGTTCGTTAATTTCGTGGGAACCTATGTCAAAGACTAATATCAGAGAACTTTAGACAATGACAAATCGATATTTCAATGTAAAAACCGGTATAACAACAGGTAATATTACGCTTGATGCAGAAAGCGGAAATGCCAATGTCAGTAACATTGCAGTACAACGATATGTAATATCTAATCTAAATCCAGGAACTTCTGGTATATATAATCTAGGAAATACATCACTAAGATACAAAGATGTATTTCTATCCAATGAATTAAACATTAATGGGCAAAGTATTACTGCAAATGCTACTTCTGTCGTCATTAATTCAAATTTAACAATAAATACTACTACAGACTCCACTACTATTTCTTCGGGAAGTTTTACAACATTGGGTGGGATGGGAGTAGCAAAAGACTTGACTGTAGGTGGAAATCTTAATCTAGCTAATGCCGCTGGCAATGCGGCTGCTGCATTAAGTTATAATGACACCTCAGCTAGTATAGATTTTAAATTTAACGGATAAAAGGAAATAACATATGGCAACGATAGCGGCAAGATTATTAGAAAACGGAACCTTACTAGCCCGAACAGAATTCGATGAGGTTACCCTCTCTTATAATTCAATTGAAGAAACAGGTCTTGTTTACTCTGACAGATTTGATGAGCGCACTCTTTCACTTGGTACACCTAGTGGTGGCTCATTGTTATTAAACGGAACTAGTGATAGGATTTATATTCAAGGCTCAGTTGATTTTATGTTTGGGCATGCGGCTTACACTATTGAAGGTTGGTTCAAAACAACATCTTCTGCTTCACAGCATTTGTGGGATTTGGCTACGGGTGATAGCGTATTAATTTCTGGTTCAACTATAGCTTTATATAATGGATCAAGTTCTCAACAAAGTGGTTCAGGTGTTATCCCGCAAAATGTTTGGTTTCACGTTGCCCTAGTAAGGTATTCGTCAGCAGTGACTAGATTGTTTGTTAACGGAGTAGAAAAAATATATGATACAACGTCATCTTACAATTCAATAGCATCAAGACCTTTGTCAATTGGTGGCGAAGTACTAACTAATGCAGATGACAATTTTGCTGGATATATCACGCAGTTTAGAATAGTTAAGGGTTTAGCAGTCTATACCTCTACCTTTCCTACAGCGATTAATCCATTATCAGCAACTCAACCTAGTACGGTTGGTACAGTGGCAATCACTGGTAATCAGACAGTATTGTTGTTAAGCGTAGTTGATAATGCAAATAAATTAGCAGATTCAGGTAATGGAGCTGAAAAGACAATAACCAGTAGTGGTACATTTGACGGCGGCACCCCGTCTACTCAGAATCTTAATGGTAAAATGAAGCAAAGAAGTACCGGGGAATTATTGGTTGTAACAGCATTTGATGAGTATAATACAGCCGAGCTACAGTAATTACTATAGTAAATAGATAAATACAACTATAGGTTAGACAAGTCACCAAATATATAAGGAAAAGAAAATGGCACAGTTAAAAGACAGTAAGGTTTGGGGTAATTTAGATATTACCACTAAAATGACCGCAGTGGATGTGGAAATTACCGGTAATTTGATTATTAAAGGTACAACAACTACAGTTGATACAACCACAACGAGAATTGAAGATTCATTAATTGAATTAGGTGGTGGCCCAGAAGGCAATGCTCTTATAGCAGATGATGGTCATGAACGTGGTATTTTACTTCATTATCATGACGGTAGTGCAAAAAACGCATTCATTGGATATAAAGACGGTCAAATCATACTATCGGCTAATTCAACATACACTGACAATGACGTAACCCCAGGTGCAACAAACGCACTAAAAGGTAATATCGTTGGTGGATATTTTGTAGGTAATGGTGATTATCTAACTAACTTAACTGGTACTGAAGTTACTGGTACTGTTAACAATGCTAATATGTCTGTATATGCTGGTAACGTTACCAGCGCAGTACAAACAAACATTACACAAGTTGGTACACTTACTACTCTTGTTATTGGTAATGCAACTGCAAATTCAACATTTGGTAACGGAACAATTAATACAACTGGTCTAGCTAATTTAAATTCATTGGTGACTGTAGGTAACGCAAACGTCGGTCTTGATCTAAGAGTAACAGGCAATATTTATGGTAATATTATTGGTGAAATTACAGCAAAAGGATCCGATACACAAGTTCAGTTCAATGACGGTGGTCAACAAAATGCTACTTCTGGTTTAACTTTTACTAAAGCTAATAGTGGTTTACAAGTTGTAGGTGAAGTTCGTAGTAACACGTTGTATGTTACTAACAGTGTTGAAATTGGTAAAACAGCTAACGTAGGTAATTTATATACCACTGGTTATGGAAATATTGAAACAGGTAATATTGGTAACTTGACTGTTCAAGTTAATGCTACTGTTTTAGGTCTTGCTAATGTTAATAGTTTAGAGTCAATGACTACTATTAACTCTAAGGGCAATGTAACAGCAAATAATATTACTTCAAACAATCACATTGGTACTGTTACATTACTTGCTTCAGGTAATCTTTCTACACAAGCCAATATTGTTGCTTCTGGTTGGGCAAACATTACGCTAACAGCTAACGTTGGTAATTTAGATTCATTGGGTAAAATTTATTCTGTTGATGAAGCCAACGTCAGTAAAATTATCAGTCGTGGTTATGCTAATATCACTAGTACTGCGAATGTTGGTAACTTGGTTACCGGCGGAGTTGTTAATGCTACCGGTAATGTTACCGGCGAAAATGTAATAGCAAACAATACAGCAGTAGTTGGTAATCTTAAAATTCAATCAGGTGGTTTTGTAACTGGTGATTTGATCCCTGCAGTAAATGTTACACAAGATTTAGGTAATGCAACATATGCATGGAGAGATTTGTGGTTAAGTGGTTCTAGTATTAGACTAGGTACACAGTCAATTACTTCAACGGCAGACGGAACTTCTTCATCTAATAATTTTACTGCCGGTAATCTTTACGCTAATAATATTATTCAAGGTAATTACATATATGCAAATCTTGATTTAAAAGGTGGAAATGTATTTGCAAATAATCTAACAACAACAAATCGTGTTGTATTAGCTGGAACAAATGGTAAATTAGTTGATGACTCTGGGCTATCATTCGCATCAGCAACGCTAGCAGTTACCGGTAATGTAAATGCTTCTGCTAACTTAGTTGGCGATAAAGTATTTGCAAACAATTTAACAACAACCGGTCGTTTAGTAATAGCAGGGGCAGGTGGTCAATTAGACGATACTTCTGCGCTATTATGGACTTCAGGCTCAACTCTACTAACAGTTACTGGTTCTGCTAATGTTACTGCAAACTTAGTAGCAGGTAATATTTCAACTGTTGGGTTGCTATCAGCCGGCAATATTAATACCGGTGGCACAGTAACAGCCGCAAACGTATATGCAAACAACTTAACATCAGGTGGAATGGTACTAGCTGGTGCAGATGGTCATTTATTAACTAGTGCTAACATCACATATACTACTGACTCAATAGCAGTATCTAATAATATTACAGCAACAGGTAATATCGTAACAGATAATATCATTGCAAGAACAACTGGTGATATCACTGTCTCAGGTGGTTCATCAAACGGTAACGTTATTCTAGCACCAAATGGTACTGGTACAATCAGTGCTTCTAGCAAACGTATTACTAGTGTAGATACCCCAACACAATCAACTGATGCGGCTACAAAAGGTTATGTTGATGCTAACTCACAAGGTCTTGATATTAAGTCAAGTGTACGTTTAGCAACCACTGTAAATATTACTCTAAGCAATACTCAAACTATTGATGGAGTTCTTCTTTCTGTTGGTGATCGTGTTCTTGTTAAAGCACAAACTACTGGTTCGCAAAATGGTATTTACGTTGTTGCTTCAGGTGCATGGGCACGTTCTGATGACGCAGTACAAGATAAAATTACAGGTGGTTCATTCACATTCGTTGAAGAAGGTACAGAGTACGCTGATACTGGTTGGGTTGTTTCTACAAATAATCCTATCACTGTTGGTACAACAGCTATTGTTTGGACTCAATTCAGTTCTGCTGGTACAGTTTCTGTCAATGTAGCATTAAGCAAGACTGGTAATGAAATTAATGTAAAATTTGATACTTCTACCTTAGCGGTTAGTGGTACTAATGAGTTAAAAGTTGCAGATAGTGCGGCATTTGTTACACCAAACATTGGTGCAGCAACTGGTTCAAGTTTAAATTTAAGTGCAGGTAATCTTGACGCAGGTAATATTACACTTGGTGCTAACGGCGATATCACTTTGAGTGGTACTAGTTCACAAATTAGTGGAGCAAACTTAGTCAGTGCTACATACTTAACAGGTACATTGACAACAGCGGCTCAACCTAACATTACTAGTGTTGGTACACTAGCAAGTTTAACTGTTACTGCTGATATTACTGCTAACGGTAATATTCGTATCTCTAACACTCCTGGTGCGGCAAATGGTATCTTCAGTGACAACTATTACTATGCTAATGGTGCAGCAATTGACTTCCAAACAGCGGCAGGTGCTGCATTTGAAATTCAATTTCATAAAGATGGTGCAAGTGATTTAGATGCATCAGCAAACTTTAAGTTCTATACTGCTAACAATACAATGTATACCGGTAACGCAAATGTTATTGGTACAACAACTACAGATGAAATTATTATTTCATCACTAACTTCAACCCGTGTTCCATTCGTAGATACTAATGAGTCATTGACAGATGACAGCACATTTAAGTTCACAACCGGTACTTCTACGTTAGAAGTTGGCAATGCTACATTAACTGGTACTGTACAAGCAGCCGATGTTAATGTTACTACATTAACTTCAGGTCGTGTTACATTTGCTAGTGCATCTGGTAAATTAGTTGATGATGCAGACTTTACATTTAGTACAGGTACAAACGAATTAACCGTAACAAATGCAAATGTCGTTACTACATTAACTGCTGGTAACATCATTGATAGTCACTTGACTGTTGGTCGAGTTGTAATTGCAGGAGCTGGTAAAGAACTATCAGGTGTCTCTGGTCTAACATGGGATTCAGGTGGTTCTGAACTTATTGCTACAAATGCTAATGTTACAACTAACTTAAAAGCAGGTAATGTAACAGTTGCCGGTCTGACTGTAAGCGGTTCAATTCCATATACTGTTGCTGGTAAACTAACTGATGTTGCTACTTTATATTATGAATCAACTGTTCAATCAGTATACATGCCAAATGCAAACGTATCTGGTTCAATCTGGGCAGGTACATCAATTACAGCAGTTGGTAATGTTGACGGTGGCAATATCACTACAAGTGGTAGAGTTGACGCTACTGGTAACATCTCTGGTGGCAATATTTCTGGTACATATGTCGGTGGTACATTAACAACAGTGGCGCAACCAAATGTTACTTCAGTTGGTACACTAACCGGACTAAATGTCAATGGGCTATCAAATGTAGGCCCAGTTGGTAATTTAACAATTACCGGTGGTACTTCTGGTCAGTTCTTACAAACTAACGGCAGCGGCGTTCTAAGTTTTGCTACAGTTAACCAAGACAAAATTGCTAATGGTACAAGTAACGTAAGTATACCGGCATCAGGTGGTAATATTAACTTTGTTGTTGCCTCAGCACAAATATTAGTTATTACTGGAACAGGTGCTAATCTTACTGGGATACTTGATGTTACTGGTAACATTAATGGTAACAATATTACTGCTGGTAATTTAATTGTAGCAAGTGGAGTAGTTGACGCAACAAGTTCTATAACAGGTACAATTAAAACAACCGGTGGTATCGCTGCTATTGGTAATATCTACACTGGTCATTCAGTTGGATTTGCTGATAACAACGGCGGTACATCAAGCAAGGCTTACATTCAATTTAACTCTACATCTAATAGTCTAGATTTCATCTTCAATTAATTGGAGGTGATTAATGGCTACTATTGCGGCGAGATTAAACAATTCCGGCACACTCTACGCTAACTCACAAAGTAGCGTAGGGTTTGATGAAGTAAGTCACAATAACATAAGCATAACCCCCGAGGGGGTTTTTGCTTATACTTTGGATGAATATTCAGGCACCCAAAATGGCAAGGCTATGCAACAGCTAAATACGGGTGTACTTAAAATTTCCGGAGTTTTTGACGAGGTGTCAGGAATTACATAAGTATATGTAAGGCAAAAACTATGGCACTATTACGCTCCGAAACACGAATATATGGTAATGCTACAGTCGATACTTTTTTAAAGGTCGACGGTGTTAATACCGTCGACGGTGTTAATACCGGTTTTCCTGCCACAAGCAATAGTACAGGTGCATTAAGAGTTACCGGTGGTATTGGCGTAAAGGGCAATGTATTCAGTAGTGGAAATGTTACAGCTAATTTTCTAACCGGAACACTAACTACAGCTAATCAATATAACATTACCGATGTTGGGACGTTGGGTAATGTGACAGTCACAAACAATGCCAATGTAGGTATATTAAACGCAACTGATGGTGTATTCACTGGAAACGTTACTATCAATGGTAACTTTATATACGCAAATGTATTAACATTAAACATCAAAGACCCTATAATTGAACAGGGTGGCAGCACTGATGGAACCCCACTAACAACTAATGACTCTAAGGATCGCGGTCAATTATTACATTACTATAGTGGCGGTGGCGGTTTGGCTGGAAGCCCGGTTGATGCGTTTTTAGGTTGGGATAATAGTAATAGCGAGTTTGCATTTGGTAGCAATGTAAGTGTTACCGGGGATGTAGTTACATTCAATACATTTGGTAACGTTCGTGTAAAAAATGTTATAGGTAACCTAGTAGGTACCGCAGATACAGCGCAAACTGTCACTGCCAGCGCACAAGCAAACATTACTAGTTTGGGAACATTAGGTAATCTAACTGTTTCTGGAAATATATCTGGTTTATTAACTACAGCAAATCAATATAATATTACTAGTTTAGGTACATTGACAGGTATAACACTAATAGGTCCTGCAATATTAGGTAATGTCGCTAATGTCACTGTCTATGGTGGAAGTTCTGGACAGTATCTAACAACTGATGGTAATGGTAATGTTACATGGAGCTCAGTAACTACCGGAAATGCTAATATAGCCGGCGCCGATAAACAACTATTTTTTAATGATAATGGTAGCAATACTTTAGGTGCAAGTGCTAATCTAACTTTTAATAAAAATACTAGTACATTAGCGGTTGCTAATATAACTGCCAACATACAAGGTAACTTAACCGGCAATGTATATGGTAACTTCATTGGAAACACATACGGAGATGTTGTTGGGAATGTTACTGGAAATTTAATTGGTAATGTATATGGTAATGTAATTGGGGCTGTTAGTGGAAATATCTCAGTAACCGGTGGAACAGGTGAAATAGAATTTGTTGGATCAACCGGCAACTTGATTTCATCACCAAACTTAACATTTACTGTTGCAACAAACACACTAACAGCAAATTATTTTAGTGGCAATGGTAGTCTATTAACAAGTTTAACTGGTGCAAACGTATCTGGTAATGTATCATATGCAATAACATCAAATTGGGCTAATGTAGCAAATAGCGTATCAGGCACTAATGTATCAGGTAATGTAAACAGTGCAGTACAATCACACTATGCTAATATTGCTAATTCAGTATCATTTACTAATATTACAAGTACACCAACTACTATTAGTGGTTATGGCATTACTGACTCATATAGCAATACTGATGCAGGAGCATATTTAACAACTTATTCAGGTAGCCTAGCAGCAAGTAATGTATCATTTACTGGAGCAAATGTAAGTTTAGGTTCTAATGCTAATATTAAAATTACTGGAGGTACTAGTGGTACAGTTTTAAGTACAGATGGTTCTGGTAATTTATCTTGGATTACCGCTACCGCAGTAGGTAACGCCATTACACTAGGAACATCAACCGACACAGATTTAGTGACTCCCGGAGCTATTACAACATGGACAACTGCAACTAAAGTGACTGATGCAATTGATGACTTAAATGAAACACTAGAAAATGTAAGAAATAGTACATATGTTAAGAGCGTAACTTTTACAGCTAGTCCAACAGCAGGTGGCGCAGGAACTTCTGTAACTCTAACAATTACAAGTGTTGGTTCTCCAAATCGCTATGATATTACTTGGGGTGATGGTACACAAACTTTAGCCTCAACTAGTTCTACGCCATCACATACTTATTCAACAAACACAAATAGCCCATTTACAGTAACAGTACGTGCATATAATTTAAGTGGCACTGGCACTGGTAGTGAAGCAAGTTTTACACGCACAGCTTATATTACAATTTATACTGCTAATCCGGTTGTTGGATTTAGTTTATACAGAGGAAGTACAGGTGGATTAGCATTAACTGGCAGCAATTTATATGCTAGTGAAGGTGAAACAATATATTTAGATAACACTACTACAAATACTACAGGTGCCGCAGTAACTTATTCAATTAACTGGGGAGATAGTTCTACCCCGGATACTATCAGCAGTGATAGTGTATTGGGTGGTGTCGGTGGCGGCCGTATAAGTCATGCATATGCAAGTGGTCAAAACTCAAGTACAGGCACAAAAACAATTACTGTAACAATTACAAGTCATAGCACAGCTACACCGGCTTATATTGCAACAGGTCCAAATAGCACGGCTGCAATCAAGGTGTATAATCCAAGTATTGCTTCACCAAATGGATTGAGTGCTAAAACAATTACATTCCAAACTAGTGTTGGAACAAGTCCATATCTCGCGGCTAATTATGCCAACAATGCAGGTGCCGCAGTCACAATAACAGCAGGATCAAGTATTAGTCGTGTGACTTCTGGAACACCAGTTGAAACTATAGTAATGCCAACATATGCATCTAATGCTGATAGTGGATATTTACGTGCGGTAGTAAATAATACAGAAGATGGTAATATTGCATTAACTACCGGTAGTCAGGCAGGAACAAATCTTTCATTAGTTCTTTCAGCAGAAAGTGATTATAACTTATTAGATGCTACCGGAACAGCAATTGCATTCAGTGCATCAATTTATAGTCCATCATTATATAAAGGGTTTACTGCTAAAGTGTCTAAAACAAATTCAGCATTAACTGCAGGTCTTAACACTTTTAAGTTGAGTCATAGTAGTACAGGAAATACTAACATTATTGAATTTGTCAAAGATGATGTAACCAGTGTACCTACTATTGATGTATCAACCGCAACATTAAGTAATGCAACAAATGGAACATATCGTTATATTTCGGGTGTTCCTTACTACAACACGGGCAGTCCAACAATCACATTAGCTGGGGCAAATATATATAACTGGATAGGACAGACATATCAAAATACAACTACACCTTTTCAAATTGAACCAGGAACAAATGATGAAAGCACTAGTGGTAGTGTAGTAGCATCACAGACTAGAACATATACTCAAATAGATGGATCACCTACCTTATTGTCTGGTGGTATACCAAAAGCTAATACAGGTAATACAAGTGGATATCAATATACTTTAGGTAGTATCACTGCCAATATTACTACATCATCCGTTGCATCGGTTCAAACTGTTAAATTCTTGGCAACTAACGTAAATGGTTCTAGTGCTTATGCTACACATAGCAAGAAAGTTCAAGTCTTTACTGCTACACCTAGTGGATTTGTTGAAGAAAGCATACCTTGCAGTATAGGTGGAGATAATACAGTCGCAAAACGAATTGTTTTATCTGGTTCAGGTGCCACAAGATCATATACTGGGGGCGGACAGACTAATTTCTACTCATCTGCGGTTTGGTCAGGAGTACAAACTGTTGCAGGTACAGATAGTGCTATAGTTCGTTGGAATCAATTAAAATGGTTCAATACTGATTTGTCTGGTTATTTACCTGCAGGTCCAAACTTAAATACTGGTCGTAGCGGAACACAATATTTCTTTGGTGCATTTACTAGAGCAGCTAGAAGTGGATTTACTGTTACTATTACCGGAAAGATTTCTGGATTGAGATTTGCTATCCCGGGTGTTACTGATAGTTTAACGTACACTACTAATGGGTGGTTAGATGCGACAGTAGTATATTTTGGTTCTGGTGTCGCCGGAGCAAATGACAGTGGATGTGCCGCAACAGTAACTGTTCCTACAGGATCGGTAATATCAGGTACATCATATGCTATTACTTTTGGAGAAGGTAGTACAAGTTCAACAGGTAATTGGTCAAATCAAGTATTGTTTAGTATTGCACTAGCATCGGGTGATTATGTAAGTTCATGGAGTTTTAGTTAATGGCTATTTCCGATACACAAAAAGTTGACTATCTATGGAAAAAGATAGCCTACGGAAAAACTAAAACTGATTCCGGAACCAACAAACAAGGGTTTGAAGAAAGCATTTCTAGTCCGTTATTAATTCGCGGCGATAAGATTTGGCAGCAATCGGGTTCTATTCCTGGTAGTATTGCTACAGCAAGCGCAGTGGTTACAGTATATTCAGGTACTACTACGGTTGAATGTACTGAAGATTTAACTGCCGCAGATAATAGAACATGGAAAACTAATTACACAGATTGGATCAGTCCTGAGTTTGGTGCTGATTACATTATCAGCGTTTACATTGCTAATTCAGGAATTACAGGGTCAAACAAAACAACTCAAGTAACAATTGCTGGTAATAAAATTTCTGCTGGCGGTCTAAATGATGACCAATGGTACTTTGATTATCAATCAGGTGTACTGCACTTTATTGGTACAAATATTCCTACAGCTATCACCACTAATGTTACTGGTAAAAGCATTTATATAACTGGTGCACGATATACAGGTGGTATTGGATTTGGAACTAGCAGCACAACTACATCCACTACAGCAACATTAGGTAATTTATATATTTCTAGCAATACTATTTCTAGTCTTGATACTAATGCAAATATAAATCTATCACCAAATGGTACTGGTAACGTAGTAATTTCAGGTAATGTCAATGCAGGTAATGTAGTTACTGCAAATTATTTCAGTGGTGATGGTAGATTATTAACTAATATTCCAGCATCTAGTATTACTGGAGCATATAGCAATACAAACGCAAGTGCATATCTTACTACAGCTACTTTCTCAACCTCAGGCAATATCACTGCCAATATTATTACTGCTAATACATTTAGTGGTAATGGCAGTTCTATTACATATATAGCAGGTGGAAATGTCTCTGGTAATGTAACTAGCGCGGTACAGTCACATTATGCTAACATTGCTAACTTAGTAACTTGGGCAAATGTCTCAAGTACACCAACTACTATTAGTGGTTATGGCATTACTGATTCATATAGCAATACTAACGCAGGAGCATATTTAACATCATACACTGGTAATATATCCGGTGGTAATTTAACACTGAGTGGTAACTTAATTGTTGGTGGAACTACTACCCGTGTTAATTCAACAGTAACAACGCTAGTAGATCCGATATTTGAGATTGGCGGCGACGCAAACGGAGCCACTCTATCAACTGATGACAACAAAGACCGCGGATTATTACTACATTATTATAGTGGATCATCCGCAGTAGATGCATTTATCGGTTGGGATGATAGTAACGTAGAATTTGGAATAGGTAGTAATGTATCCCTTACTAGTGAAGTAGTTACTTGGAATAGTTATGGTAATGTACGTGCTAGTTATTTCATAGGTAATGGTAGTCAATTAACCGGAGTTGCCGCAACTTCAGCAACTTCAGCAATTTCGGCCGGCACAGTAACAGCAAACGCACAACCAAATATTACGAGTACAGGTACACTAACAAGTTTAAGTGTATCAGGTAATGTTGATTTCTATGGTGCAAATGTAAGTTTAGGTAATGTTAGTAATCTACATATTACTGGTGGATCTAATGGTTATTTCTTAACAACAGATGGTTCGGGTAGTTTAAGTTGGGCGGCACAAACTGCACTAACCGCTACCGTAGATGAATTTACTGCTAATGGTACATATACTACATTTACATTATCTACCACACCGTCAAGTGAAAATGTTACAATGGTTGCTGTTCAGGGTGTATTGCAACCTAAATCGTCTTATTCATTAATGGGTCCACAATTAACATTTGATGCCGCACCTCCAAATACAGCGTTTATTGAAGTAACAACATTTAGTGGTACCGGTGGAGCTGGTGGCGGTAGTTCTGCACTAACTTGGAATATAGCAAGTAGCAATGCAACTATGGTTGCAAACAATGGATACTTTGTTGACACATCTGGTGGTGCAAAAACAATGACATTACCAACTAGCGCAACATTGGGTGACACTATTCGTATCAATGACCTAGCTGGCTCATTTGCCACAAACAATTTAACAGTAGCACGGAATGGTCATAAGATTCAAGGAATAGCTGATAATTTATTAGTAGATGCGGATCAAAGTAGTTTTGGTTTAGTATACAGTAACAGCACATATGGCTGGAAAGTATTGGAGTTATAATGGCAACAAATTTAAAATCGGTAAAAGCAGCCGCATTAACTTCTGTTATCAATAGTGTCGTATCTTCAGGAGTAAAGATTACTGGACTAACATATATTGGAAGTGTTACTGCGGCAAACCCGGCCGGTAGTGAAACAGTTACTATCGCTGGTAGTGGATTTAATAGTGGTGCAATAGTGTATATTGATACTACTAGTTGTGCAACTACATATGTAAGTGCAACAAGTTTAACATTTACAAGTCCTGCAAAAAGTGTAGGGTCATATCATCTTTATGTTTATAATACTGATGGTAGTAGTGGTATATTACCGGGTGGGATTACATATAGTAGTTTACCAACTTGGGTAACGGCAAGCGGAGCATTAGTTGTCGCTGTGGTTGGAACCGCATATTCACAATCAATAAATGCTACAGGAGACGGAACAATTACATATAGTATAACTAGTGGTAGTTTACCAACTAGTTTAAGTTTGAATACTAATACTGGTGCTATTACAGGAACACCTACAGTAGCCGCAACAAGTAATTTTACAATCACTGCCACTGATAGTCAGAATCAAACAGCTAGTAGAAGTTTCAGTATTGAAGCAACAAATATTGTTATTGCTGATTATTTACTTCTTGCAGGTGGTGGTTCTGGCGGAACCGGATATTATGGGGGTGGAGGTGGTGCAGGTGGATATGCAGAAGCAACTTCTATTACCTTTACTAAAGGCACTGTATTTACAGTAACTATAGGTGCAGGCGGAGTAGGAACCACAACTGCAACCAATAGAGGTGGAAATGGCGCAAATAGTTCAATTAGTGGATCAGGATTTACTACGGTAACTGCTATAGGTGGTGGTGGTGGTGGAAGTCGTAATGGTGACACTGTTGGAGCCAACGCCAGTAGTGCTGCCAATGGTGCGGCTGGCGGATCAGGTGGTGGTGTGGGTTTCAGTTATCCTGGAACTGATGTAGCTAGTTCTGCAGGCGGCGGTGCAGCACTTCAACCATCCTCTGCGTCAGGTGGATACGGAAATAAGGGCGGCGGACAAAAAGATCCTGCGCTAGGTGACCGGCGAGATGGCCAAGGAGGTGGCGGAGCAGGTGCGGCCGCAAGCGATGCTCAAAACAGTGACGCTGGTGGAATCGGTAAACAATCAAGTATTACCGGCACTTCAACATATTACGGGGGAGGAGGTGGAGGAACATATCCTGGCGGCGCAGGGGGTTCTGGAGGAGGCGGCGCCGGCGATACGGGTGGCACTGCTAATACAGGAGGTGGCGGTGGTGGTGGATCTGGTAATAATACTCAAGGAGGCAACGGTGGTTCTGGGGTAGTAATCATTCGCTATGCAGACTCATCAGAGGCTGCAACTTCAACAACAGGCTCACCAACAGTCACTAATCCAACAGGATACAGAGTTTATAAATTCACTGCATCCGGCAGTATAACATTCTAAGAGAACAACATGGAAATAGGCTCAGGTATAACAATCGGACAAGGTATTACTATAGCTAGTCAAAACCTACTTCAATTATTAGTGGTTGGAGGAGGCGCCGCTGGCGCGGGAAATGGTGGCAATTATACAACCGGTGGCGGTGGCGCCGGAGGATTAATTTGGGTAACCGTAGAAGGTTTTACTGGTACAGGAACATATACTGTTACTGTAGGTGCCGGCGGTATAGGTAACGGAACGTTTGAACAAGGCAGACTGGGTAATCAAGGTACTGCCTCATCAGTATCCGGAACAAATACTAGCATGAATCACACTGCTGGGCCTGGGTTCGGTGGTGCATATGGTCTCGGCGGTAACCAAGGTACAAATGATGGCGTTGCCGGAAATACAGGTTATGCAGCAAATTCTGGTGGTGGTGGCGGAGCAGGCGGATCCGCAACTAATATTAATGGTGGCGCCGCCCGACTAATATCTGAATTAAATGGCATTACTGGTTATAATAGTACAGGATATTTTGCTGGTGGCGGCGCCGGATACAATGGTAGCTGGGGTACTACTACCGGCGGAGGTGGTATAAACGGCAACGGTGGTGCCGCTAATACAGGTAGTGGTGGTAGCCCAAATTCGTATAACAATGGTAATGGTGGTAGCGGAGGATCCGGAATAGTAGTCATTCGCTACCAAACCATATACGCAGCCGCATCAGCGACAACAGGTAGTCCAACTGTAACCACTTCAGGTGGATATAGGATTTACATATTCACTGCATCAGGCACAATAACATTCTAAGAGAACAACATGGAATTCAATAACATTACATTCTCTAATTTAACTGTACTACCCCCTCCACCTATATACACATTCAGTACAATACCAACCAGCCTAAATGAGGGTCAATCTGGAATCTTCTACGTACAAACATATAATGAAGTACCAAATGGTACTACACTATATTGGACTATTAATTATAATAGTTCAACTGCAAGTGCTGATTTTTCTGCATCATCTGGATCTTTTACTATTAATAATACAGTGGGTTCTCTTACAATAACACCATTAGCTGATTCATTAACTGAAGGTGCTCAAACATTTACAGTTCAGATAAGAACAGTATCAACATCAGGAAATATAGTTGCTACTAGCAGTTCAGTTACCATAAATGATACTAGTACTGCACCTCCGGTTACTACTGCTGAATTCTTAGTAGTTGCTGGCGGCGGAGCCGGGGGTATAAGATATAATGCAGGCGGCGGCGGAGCAGGTGGACTAATTGTTGGTACTACTTCAATAAGTTCTGGTAGATTATATACTATTACTGTAGGTGCAGGCGGGACTAGTGGATATTATTCTTCTACTGCTGCTGGTAATAACGGTGGTGTGAATTATAAAGGAAATAATTCCATACTGAGTAGTTCGGGACTTACAACACAAACTGCACTAGGTGGCGGTGGTGGTGGGTCGTGGGATAGCGCCAATGGTGGAGATGCGCAGGGTGGTGCTGGTGGTTCGGGCGGAGGGGCATCTGCTTATGGTAGAACCGATGCATTCAAGGGTACGCCAACTGCAGGGCAAGGAAATTACGGCGGTCGTGGTGCAGCCGCAGGTGCTGAAGGTGGCGGTTATAGCGGAGCAGGTGGTGGTGGTGCAGGTGGCGTAGGAACAAATGGCGCAGCTTCTAAAGGCGGTGACGGCGGCGGCGGTATACTTTGGTCAGATGGTAATTATTATGCAGGTGGTGGTGGTGGCGCAGTGTATAGTAATGGAGTTTCTACTGCACGTATAAAGGGATATGGCGGTGACGGTGGCGGTGGTGAAGGCGAACAACAGACATCTGCTACACATCCAAGTTCTGATGCCGCAACTTCAGGTGCATCTAATACAGGTGGCGGCGGGGGAGGTGTTAGTGGATATTATTCAGAACACCGCCAACCTGGAGATGGTGGCAGCGGGATAGTTATTATAAGATATGCTGACTCATACGCTGCAGCCACAAGTACAACAGGTAGTCCAACTATAACAGTATCAGGTGGATATAGAACATATAAATTTACTGCATCAGGCAGTATAACATTTTAACACTTAACAAGGAGATAATAAAATGTCACATTTCGCACAAATCGATAGTAATAATATCGTAACACGAGTTCTAGTAATAGAGCAAGACGTAGTTAATACAGGTTTATTCGGGGAACCAAGTTCTTTCGTACAAACAAGTTATAACACACATGGTGGAGTACACACATTGGGTGGTACACCATTAAGAAAAAATTATGCTGGTATAGGATATACTTATGACTCTGGTCGTGATGCATTCATTCCACCAAAACCATATAATAGCTGGGTATTGAATGAAACTACATGTCAGTATGATGCACCAGTTGCAATGCCTACAGATGACAAGCAATATACATGGGATGAAACTACTACAAATTGGGTAGAAGTCACGGTATAATTACTATAACTAAGATAAATACAATATATAAAAGGATGTGACCATGTCATTATTAAAAATTCGTCAATTTAGTATCGATCAAACTGATACCTTCTCTTTTGCTAATGCTAACGTTTCGGGGAATTTAGTTTCTGGCAACGCAAGTTTAGGCAATCTTGCTAGTGCTAATTATTTTAGTGGCAATGGCTATTTTCTAACATCAACTAACGGAGCGAATGTTTCTGGACAAGTTGCAAACGCATTATCTGCCGGGACTGTTTATACAGCCGCACAAACTAACATTACAAGTCTTGGTACACTTACTGGATTAGCTGTTTCTGGTAATGTAGATTTTACCGGTCCTAACGTAAGTTTAGGTAATGTAGCTAATATAAAAATGTTTGGTGGTACTGCTGGACAAGTACTACAATCAAACGGCAGTGGAGTAATATCATGGTACACTCCTACTTCAGGTACAGGTAATGCTAATATTGCGGGTAGCAATACTCAAGTTTTCTTTAATGACAACGGCAGTGCAACATTAGGTGCAAAGTCTACATTCACATTTGATAAAGGTACTGATACATTAACAGTAACAAAGGTCAGTGCAAACGGTGCATTATTAACTAATATCACTGGTGCTAATGTCGATGGTAACGTAACTAGTGCAGTACAAAGTCATTATGCAAATATTGCTAACTCAGTATCCGGTACGAACGTATCAGGTAACGTAACCAGTGCAGTACAAAGTCATTATGCTAACATTGCTAACTCAGTATCCGGTACAAACGTATCAGGTAATGTTACCAGTGCAGTACAAGCACACTATGCAAACATCGCTAATTCAGTATCATTTACTAATATTACAAGTACACCAACTACAATAAGTGGGTATGGCATTACAGATGCATATAGTAATACAAATGCAGGAGCATACTTAACATCTGTCACCTTTACTACAACTGGTAATATTACAGCCAATGTAATTACTGCTAATACATTTAGTGGTAATGGCAGTTCTATTACATATATAGCAGGTGGAAATGTCTCTGGTAATGTAAGTAGCGCAGTACAAAGTCATTATGCAAATATTGCTAACTCGGTAGCCGGTGCTAACGTAAGTGGACAAGTAGCAAATGCAAACGTAGCTTACTTTGAGTCAGTTACAACACAAACAACTGGTACATTTTATCCAGTATTTGTTAATGGCAGCGCAAATGGTAATTATGCACTTGCATCAAATAGTGCATTATCTTTTGATGCGGCAACAGGTGTATTAACAACAGGTACTATTCAATCTGGTGGCGGATCTGGTGGCAATATTACTGGTGCTAATTTAATTAGTGCTAACTATTTTACTGGTAACGGCTATCTACTAACATCAACTAATGGTTCTAACGTAACCGGTAACGTAACAAGTGCAGTACAAAGTCATTATGCAAATATTGCTAATTCAGTAACATTTACTAATGTTTCAAGTAAACCAACTACTATTAGTGGATATGGTATCACAGATGCATATAGCAATACAAATGCAGGAGCATATCTTTCATCTTATACTGGTGAATTGAGTGCTGGTAATTTAACATTAACTGGCAATTTAATTATTAGTGGAACAACAACATCAGTAAATTCTACTGTAACGAGAGTAGTTGATCCATTATTTGAACTAGGCGGTGGTGCAAACGGTGCAGCATTAGTTGGAGATGATAACAAAGATAGAGGTCTTTTGCTTCATTATCATAATGGTGTAGCTCCGGTAGATGCATTTATGGGCTGGGATGATAGCGGTGGTAACTTTGTAATAGCTAGTAATGTAACTGTTAGTGGGGAAGTCGTAACATTTAATACATATGGCGATTTAAAATTAGGAAATCTATATGCTAACAATGCTAACTTTGGCGGAGTCGTATTTGCTGAAGGCAACGTTACATTAGGTGCTAATGCATATTTCAATGGTAACGTGGTTGGTGATGTTTCTGGTAATATTTCCGGTAACATTAAAGTTGATGGTGCAAACGGGTCTATTCAATTTGCAACCAGTGTGACTAACCATTTTGGACCTACAATAAATGCTACAACCGTTGTTTCAGGTACAAGGTATAAAATCATTACAGCCGGTACTTCTGATTTTACTACATTTGGTTCAGCAAACAATACAGTTGGTACTATATTCACAGCTAATGCGACAGGTACAGGTACAGGTACAGTTCAAGTTGTAACTACATACGGTGACTTGGCTAATGACGGTTCTAATTTAGTATATACCTCTGCTAACCTTACATTAAATGTTGGTGTTGGTGTTGGCGGTAATGTAAAAACAGATAATATATATGGTACAATAAAAACAACAAGTCAAACTGATATTACAACCGTTGGTACATTAACTGGTTTAACAATAACTAATAATGGCAATATTGCAATGAGCGGGACTGCATCACAAATTAGTGGTGGTAATTTAGTAAGTGCAACATATGTTACTGGTACATTAACAACAGCGGCTCAACCAAATATTACAAGTACAGGTACTTTAACAAGTTTAACAGTTACAGGTAATATTTCAGCCGGTAATGTTGCAGGTGGTAACTTAGTGTCTGCTAATTACTTTAGTGGCAATGGTAGTCAATTAACAAGTTTAACTGGTGCAAACGTTACTGGTTATGTTCCAAATGCAACTAGTGCAAATGCAGCTACAACTGCTGGCACCGTTACAACAGCGGCTCAAGGTAATATCACAAGCGTAGGAACATTAACAAGTCTAACAGTTTCTGGTACAACTAATCTGGGGGCAGTCAGTAATGTTACTATCACCGGCGGTACAGCAAATTATTTCTTAAAGACAGATGGAGCAGGTGTACTTTCTTTTGCTTCGCTACCGTCAACTACAATGGCAGTTAACGGTTATACCGGTGACGGTAGCTGGACAATGCAAACATTGTCATCAACACCGTTAACTAGCAGTTATCTAATTGTTACAATTGGTGGTGTTTCACAACCAAGATCAGCATTTAGTTTAGCAACAAATGTTATAACATTTAGTGATCCTCCACCAAATGGCGCGGTTGTTGAAGTTATTGTACTATCCGGTGGTGTAGCAGGCACAGTTGGTTATGTATATTCAAGTATTAGTTCAGCTACTAGTGCAGTTGCTGGTACAAGATACTTTATTGATACTACGGCTGCAGTAACATTGACCTTACCTGGAAGTCCGTCAGTAGGAGATGAAGTTGGTATTATAGATGCAACTGGTAATGCAGGTACACAAAATATTACTATTGCAAGAAACGGTGGAAATATTGAAGGTTCTGCAAGTAATCTAGTTCTTACTGTAAACCGTTCTGCATTAACATTGGTATATTATAATGCTACACAGGGCTGGATTAAGACACAAAAATAACAACTATTAAATAGTTAACATGTCATTAGAAAAAATACGACCAAGAGTAGTAGATGAAACCGGTAACTATACATTTAACAATGTCACAGCTACCGGGACTCTCGTCTCGGCTAACGCCAACCTAGGTAATATAGCACGTGCAAATTATGTTAGTACCAATAATTTATTATATGCTAATGGTGTAGCTTGGGCTTTTTCAGCCGGATCAGTTGTAGGGGCAGATACTCAAGTTCAATACAATGACGGTGGCAGCAGTTTTGGCGCTAGTTCTGCATTTACATTTAACAAAACGTCAAGCACATTAAGCGTTACCAATATTACTGCAAATGGTTCAGGTCTAACCAGTCTAACTGGTGCCAATGTCACCGGGACAGTAGCTAATGCAACTTATGCAACAAGTGCTGGTACTGCAACAAGTGCAACTACTGCTGGTACTGTCACTACAGCGTCCCAATCAAATATTACATCAGTTGGCACCTTAACAAGTTTAGCAGTTACCGGTAATGTAACTTCTGGTAACGCTAATTTAGGTAATGTTACTGTAAGTAATTATTTTAGTGGCAATGGATACCATCTTACTGGTATTACAGGCGGGGCAATCGTAGGCACAGTCAGTGCAGCCAGTGTTGCATATAGTGTTGATGGTGCAAATGTTGTAGGACAAGTAACATATGCTGCCACTGCAAATGCAGTTGCTGCCGGTAATGTAATGGGTCAAATAGCTAATGCATTAGTTGCCGGTACTGTTTATACCGCGGCACAAACTAATATCACTAGTGTGGGTACATTAACTAGTTTAGATGTAACTGGTAACGTATCTGCTAATTACTACATTGGTAATGGTAGTCAATTAACTGGTATCACTATTACAGGCGCATATAGCAATACAAACACCGCCGCATATCTACCAACATATACTGGCAACATATCAGCAAACTACTTCATTGGTAATGGTAGTGCATTAACAAATATAACTGGTGCAAACATCACAGGTAATGTATCTAGTGCAGTACAAAGTCATTATGCAAATGTAGCCAATAGTATAACAGGTACTAATGTATCAGGTAATGTCGCAAGTGCAGTACAAAGTCATTATGCAAACATTGCTAACTCAGTAACATTTACAAATGTTTCAGGTAAACCAACTACTATTAGTGGATATGGTATCACAGATGCATACAGTAATACAAACACTGCCGCGTATTTAACCGCAAATCCAGTAACTGGTACCTATAGTAATACCAACACAGCTGCCTATCTAGCGGTATATACAGGTAATTTAACAGCCGGTAATGCAAACATCACAGGTAATCTTGTTGTCGGTAATTTATCTACTATTGGTTCAGGTGGTAATTTATCCGGAGCCAATTATATAATTGCAAATTATTTTGTTGGCAATGGTGCATTTTTAACTGGGGTTGATTTATTATCTGTTGGTAATGCGGATATCGCAAACAGTATAGCAAATGGCACTAGCAATATTAATACACCTGTATCTAACGGAAATATTACTGTTAGTATAGGTGGAACTGCAAATACTGTGGTGTTTGCTAACTCAGGTAATTATATCGTAACTACTGGTAATGTAAAAGCTAGTTACTATTTTGGTGATGGTAGTCAATTAACTGGTATTACGGGTACTTATAGCAATACAAACACCGCCGCATATCTACCAACATACACCGGAAACTTTACTGCAGGTAATATAAACTTATCTTATACAACGACTTCTACTGCTAACTTAGGTAATGCAGTAAGAGCAAATTATTTTGTTGGCAATGGTGCATTTTTAACTGGTGTTGATTTATTAACTGTTGGTAATGCGGATATTGCTAACGCAATTGCTAATGGCAATAGTAATATCAGTACACCATATGGCAATGGACCAATAACAGTATCTATTACTGGTACAAGTAATACGGTTATCTTTACCAGTACTGGCGTTAATGTAGCAGGAACACTTAATGTAGGTGGAAATGTAATTGTAGGCAACTTGACCGTCAATGGAACAACAACTACAGTAAATTCTACCACAACACGGGTAATAGATCCGATATTTGAATTAGGTGGCGGAGCAAATGGTGCAGCATTATCTGCTGACGACAACAAAGACCGCGGTTTATTATTACACTATTATTCTGGAAGTAGTACAGTTGATGCTTTCATGGGTTGGGACGATTCAACCAATGAGTTTGGATTTGGTAGTAATGTAAGCGTATCTAGTGAAGTAGTTACTTTTAATAGTTATGCTAATGTTAGAGGTAATTACTTTGTTGGTAATGGGTATTACTTAACTGGGGTTGACCAACTAGCAGCCGGATCTGCTGACGTAGCAAACAGCATAGCAAATGGCACAAGTAATATCAACACACCGTACCAAGATGGTCCAATCACAGTAGGTGTTGGTGGCGCAGCCAATGCTGTTGTATTCACTAGTACTGGTATTAATATAGCAGGTTATTCTAATATTGGCGGAACAGTCACTGCTGGTACAGGTACCGGAGGTTCTATTACCGGTGCAAACGCAATAACTTCTAATTATTTCATTGGTACATTAACAACAGCCGCACAACCAAACATTACTTCTGTTGGTACATTAACTAGCTTAACTGCCGGCAATATTAATCTATCTTACACGACTACTTCAACTGCCAACTTAGGTAATGCAGTAAGAGCAAACTATTTTGTTGGTAATGGTGCATTTTTAACTGGGGTTGATTTATTATCTGTTGGTAATGCGGATATTGCAAACAGTATAGCAAATGGCACTAGTAATATTAATACTCCTGTTGCTAATGGTAATATTACTGTTAGTATAGGTGGAACTGCAAATACAGTTGTATTTGCAAATACCGGTAATTATATAACGACTACTGGTAATATGAAAGCTAGTTACTATTTTGGTGATGGTAGTCAATTAACTGGTATTACAGGTACTTATAGTAATACAAACACCGCCGCATATTTAACAGCAAATCCACAAACTGGAACTTATAGCAACACAAATGTAGCCTCATATCTACCAACATATACTGGTAATCTAACTGCCGGCAATATTAATCTATCTTACACGACTACTTCAACTGCTAACTTAGGTAATGCAGTAAGAGCAAATTATTTTGTTGGCAATGGTGCATTTTTAACTGGGGTTGATTTATTATCTGTTGGTAATGCGGATATCGCAAATAGCATAGCAAATGGCACCAGTAATATCAACACGCCTACATCAAATGGAAACATTACTGTTACTATAGGCGGTACAGCAAATACGGTTATCTTTACTAGCACAGGTATTAATGTTGCAGGTTATATTTCACCAAGTACAGGTAATGGTACTAATGGTATTATATGGCCATCTAATCCTGGTGGCGGCTCACTTGACGTAGCAAGTATTAAATATTATGCAGTAACTGGTGAACAAACAAGATTAGAAATAAATGTACAAAATGACACCCCTGGTGTAAACCAAGATGATATATATTTTACAACAAATTCATATGTAGTTGTTAACAGCACAATGGAGGCAACGTCTACTTCTGTTGCACCATTTCAAGTTCTAGGTGGTGTAGGTATAGCTAAGAAATTATTTGTTGGTGGAAATATTGAAGCTGGTACAAATTTTGTAAAGGGAAATGGTTACTATCTAACTGGTGTTGACCAACTATCAGTTGGTAATGCAGATATTGCAAACAGCATAGCAAATGGAACTAGTAATATCAACACGCCTACAGCAGGTGGTAATATTACTGTTGGTATTGGTGGCATTGCTAATACTGCAATATTTACTACTTCGGGTATAACTGCTAGTACATTTACCGGTAATTTATTTCTATCAGTTTCAGGTACTACTAATGCCGCAATAGTTTCTGCAAATGTGGCCGGAAGCGACTATTTTAGAATTCTTGTAGGTGGTACAGCAACCGATGGTGGATTTGTTGAATTTGCAACAGCCGATAACGGTAATGAACCTATCTATTTTAGACAATATAACGTATCAGGTGCAGTTGGTTTTGGTACTGTAGCAAGAACACTTACCTTATTAGATGCATCAGGTGATACATACGTACCAGGAAAACTCACCACAACCGGAAATATCATTGCTAATGCAGGTAGTTTTTTTCTTGGTAATGGTTACTATTTAACTGGTGTTGACCAACTATCTGTTGGTAATGCCGATATCGCAAATAGCATAGCAAATGGCACTAGTAATATTAATACTCCTGTTGCTAATGGTAATATTACTGTTAGTATAGGTGGAACTGCAAATACAGTTGTATTTGCAAATACCGGTAATTATATAACGACTACTGGTAATATGAAAGCTAGTTACTATTTTGGTGATGGTAGTCAATTGACAGGTATTGCTGGTAGTTATAGCAACACAAATGTAGCCTCATATCTACCAACATATACTGGTAATTTAACTGCCGGTAATATAAACTTATCTTATACAACGACTTCTACTGCTAACTTAGGTAATGCAGTAAGAGCAAATTATTTTGTTGGTAACGCCGCGTATTTAACTGGTGTTGATTTATTGACAACTGGCAGTGCTGATATCGCAAACAGCATAGCAAATGGCACAAGTAATATCAACACTCCTGTTTCTAATGGTAATATTACTGTAACTATAGCTGGTGTAGCAAATACAGTAGTGTTTACTTCTACTGGAATGAATGTAATAGGGAATATCACAACCGCCGGCTCTGGTGGAAACTTATCTGGTGCAAATTACATATCTGCTAATTTCTTTACTGGTAACGGTAGTGCATTAAGTGCATTAACTTTTGGCAATATTACAACTTTTAGTACGGCTGGGTTGACTACAGACGAATTATATCTGCAAAGTACAACAAGACTAAGTGTAACTGCTAGTGGGTCAGCCGGATATTTGTTCGATCAATACGGCGCAACAGTAAACCCTGCAATATATGTTACAAGTGGACAAACATTAGCTTTCAATTTGAGTGTAGCAACTCATCCGTTCTTAATTCAAACAAGTGGTAGTGCGAATTACAGTGTTGGTTTAGAACATGTTGACACTGCAGGAACAATATTAACTACTACAGCAGCCCAAGGACAAGTAGCAGGAACACTATATTGGAAGATACCGTATGGTATAACAGGTAATTATAAATATCAATGTTCTGCTCATGGAGGTATGAACGGCAATATTGTTGTAACTGATGCCAATGTTGCAAATATAACAGTTGGATTTGCAACAACAGCAAATGCAGTAGCTGGAGCTAATGTATCCGGTCAAGTAGCTAATGCATTAGTAGCCGGGACAGTATATACTGCGGCACAAACTAACATTACTTCAGTGGGTACACTAACTAGTTTAGCAGTTACGGGCAATGTCACAGGTGGAAATGCTAACTTAGGCAATGCAGTTACTGCAAATTTCTTTATAGGTGATGGTAGTCAATTAACTGGTATTACGGGTACTTATAGCAATACAAACACCGCCGCATATCTACCAACATACACCGGAAACTTTACTGCAGGTAATATAAACTTATCTTATACAACGACTTCTACTGCTAATTTGGGCAACGTAGTAAGAGCAAATTACTTTGTAGGTGACGGTAGTGGACTATTAAATGTGTCTTCTGGAACTTATAGTAATACCAATGTAGCCGCATATCTTCCAACATATACTGGTAATTTAATACCCAATAATATTACTCTCACTACAAATGCAGATATTGTACTTAGTGGTACTGGTTCAGTTATTTCCGGTGCAAACTTAATCAGCGGTAACTATTTAACCGGCACACTAACAACTGCGGCTCAACCAAACATCACTAGTGTTAGTACTTTAACAAGTTTAACAGTAGGAAACGCAACAGCTAATACGGTGTTTGGTAATGGTACAATCACTGCTACTGGTAATATTTCATTCACTGGTGCAAATGTAAGTTTAGGCTCAACTAGTAGTGTACGTATTTCCGGTGGTGCAGCCAATTATTTCTTAAAGACCGATGGTACAGGAAATTTAAGTTGGGCAACACCTTCAGGCGGTGTGGGCGGTACAAGTTTAACATATACTACAGCTACATCACCACCGGCATCGGGTAATTTATTAGGTGATCAGTGGTTTAACACATCAAGCAATGTATTATATGAATATCTGAATGACGGTACTGCGGCTTACTGGGTTGATATAAGTTCACCTAGTACCAGTACAAATAGTGCTATTGCAGGAGCAATAGTAATAAAAGATGAAGGTAGTAATATAAGTACTGCTGTGTCAAGTATTAATTTCGTAGGTGCCGGAGTAACCGCATCAAATGTTGGTAATGCAGTAACAGTAACAGTAACAGCAACAACAGACACATTAAGCCCGTTCTTGTTAATGGGAGCATAAGGATAAGAAATGACAACAAAAGTAACAGCATTGATGCTAGACCAAACAAGTAACTTGAACATTACTGCGGCTAATGTAACATTAGGTGCTATATCAAATGTTCACATTACTGGTGGCTCATCAGGACAGACTATCGCAACTGATGGCGCGGGTAATTTAAGTTTTACTACTACCATTACTGACACCATTCACCCATTCATATTTACAAAATAAGGACAATTCATGGCAATAATATATAAAGTTTTAGGACACAATAACCCGGCAGCAACAACAGCAACTACATTGTACACTGTTCCGGCAGGCACAAGCGCAGTTGTTTCTAGTCTGAACGTATGCAATCAAGCCGCAACTGCAGGAACATTTAGAATTGCTATTCGTCCTGCAGGTGCAACATTGACAACAAGTCATTATCTTTCATATGATACTATTTTACCGGCAAATGATACAGTCTCACTGAACATCGGTATGTCATTAGCAACAACTGATGTAATTACAGTGTATGCAAGTTCTGCTACTGTTAGCTTTATCTTATTTGGAACAGAGTTAACATAATATGGCTATTAAAAAAGCATCTAGTAGCAAATTATCCACTACTAGTAATTCAAGTAGTGAATCTGTAACGGTAGATATGTTATTGGTTGGAGGAGGTGGAGGAGGTGGATCAGCAGGAGGTGGTGCTGGTGGTTATAATTATCAGAGCACATTTATTTTTAAAAAAAATGTAACCTATACAATAATCGTTGGTAACGGTGGTGCTGGCGCCGCAGGAGTCTTCAGTGCGAGTTCTTCAAATGGAGGACGAGGTGGTGACACTTCAATCACATCAACTGGTTTTTCTTTGTATGCATATGGCGGTGGATGGGGCATTGGAGGTTACACAGATCCAAACAGGCCAGGAAGTGGCGCCTCAGGTGGCGGTGGAGTTAGTAGCTCCGTAACAGACCACTTGGGCGGGGAACCAATCACAGGTCAAGGAAATGCTGGAGGTGATGCTATATCAGGCATTGCTTCGGCGGGTGCCGGCGGCGGCGGCGCAGGTGCTGTTGGTGGAAATAGTGCAAGCGCCACAGTGGCAGGTTCAGGTGGTATTGGATTACAAAATTCCATAACAGGCACTGCAACATATTATTGCGGGGGTGGCGGTGGCGGCAGCGTGAACGCTGGGACAGCGGGCAACGGTGGTGCAGGTGGTGGTGGAGGAGGAAGTTCAACAGCTGGAGGCACAGGAGGTTCAAACGGCGGCCAGAATGGAACAAATACAGTCGGTGGGAATGGCGGAGTAAATTCTGGCGGTGGCGGTGGCGGTATGAAAAACACCGCCGGCACTAATGCAGGTAACGGTGGTTCAGGTATTGCAGTTATCAGATATTCAACAGATTATCCACCGGCTACTACTACAGGCACAGTATCGTATTCTCTAGCAGTTGCCGGGTATAGGATATATACCTTTACAAATTCAGGTAGTATACAATTTAACTAAATACAGAATAAGGTAATATAATGGCATTTCCAAGTAGTCCAACAAACGGTCAAGTAGCGGTACAAAATGGTATCACGTATACCTACAACAGTACATACGGTTCTTGGACACGAAACCCATCTACACTACCAACACTAAGTGTATATGTTGATACTTTTACTGGTAATGGTAGTACAGTAGCATTTACTTTAAGTGTCACCCCAAGCAGTGCAGACTTTATCAGCATTAATATTGACGGTGTAAGTCAGTTAAAAAGTGCTTATACATTATCAACAAACATAGTAACATTTACTGGTATACCTGATGTAGGTTCAGTTATTGAAGTCAAATCATGGAATTCGGCAGCAGTTGGAGTATTAACTGGGTTAACATTTGATAGTTTTACAGGCAACGGCTCAACTGTAGCATATACACTAAGCACAACACCAACAAACAAAAACTTTACATTAGTAACAATTGGCGGCATTACACAAGAAAAAGTTAATTATAGTGTTAGTGGGACAACATTAACATTCACAACAGCACCACCAAACACTACTCCTATTGAAGTAATTACATTTGGCCCAGCTATTAATACTGCTACAGCGGCAGGATCAAATACTCAAATTCAAATTAATTCTGGTGGTGCGCTAGCTGGATCTGCTAATCTAACATTTAACACAAGTACTAACACACTGAATGCAACAAACATTACAGCAAACGGATCAGCAATGACAACATTAGGAAAATCCATAGCAATGTCTATGGTATTTGGAGGATAACATGGCAGCACCTAACATAGTAAACGTATCAACAATCACTGGTAAACTAGCAGTACAAGCAGTTGGAACTAGTGCAACAGCAATAGTAACAAATAGTGCCGCAAGTGGACAAGTATACAAAATAAATATTTTGACAATTTCAAATATAGATGCAGGTAACATAGGCTTAATTACTGTAGATGTATTTAGGTCAAGTACAGCATATAGAATATCTAGCAACATCAGTGTTCCAATTGGTAGTTCATTCACACCAATTGACAAATCTACTATATATTACTTAGAAGAAGGTGATACTCTTAGATTGACTGCAAATGCAACTAGTAGATTTGAAGCAACATGTAGTTATGAGGTCATTAGCTAATGTTAAACAGCGGCTTCAGGGGTAAACGTGCAACTGATGGTACTGGCGCAATTTCGGTACAAAATCAATCAATTCAGGCAATTTTCCCAGTTATTAAAATTAATGGTTATGCAGTAACCGACGGCAATTATATTGCTATTGATGATACTGCGGCTACTTCCGGCTCAACAGTTGTAATATATGGAAATAACTTTGTAACTGGTATGACAGTTTATATCAATAACAGTTCAGTAGCCACAACTTACTTAGATCCAACTAGAATTGGATTTATTATGCCTGCGCTAAGTAATGGTACATATGTTATTTACATAATCACTCCTCAAGGTGCAGCCGCGTTATTAACTCCTGGTATTGTTTATTCTGGATTCCCAACTTGGTCAACCTCTAGTTACAATACTAGTGTCACTACAATTAATATTCAATTATTAGCTGCCGGTGATACACCATTAACCTATTCATTGCAAAATGGTAGTACATTACCAACAGGAATTACATTAACTTCTACTGGAGTGTTAACCGGGACTGCAACTAGTGTTACAACTGATAGTGTGTTCTATTTTACTGTTATTGTAGATGATGCACAGTTACAAAGTACTCAGCAATCAATTACATTGACTTTTCAATTTGGTGATCCTTACTTTAAGTATACAACATTATTACTGAACGGAGAAACAACTGTAACTCCATTCATCAGTGATGCAAGTACAAACAGTCTTCCATTGGTAATTCAAGGTGACACAAAACCTACTAAGTTTACACCATATAGTAAAGGATATTACAGTAACTTTTTCGATGGTACTGGAGATTATTTAACTGCACCGGCTAACGCTGCCTGGAATTTTACTGGTGATTGGACATTTGAATGTTGGGTATATCCAACAGCAATTACAGGATATCATACATTCTTGGGACAATGGGGCGCGCCAGACAACGTATTCATTTGGAAAATGAACAGTTCAGGTAGAATGTATTTGGAAAATTTAAGTACTGCTATAACAGCAACTTCAACAACTATTGTAGTTAATCAATGGCAACATATTGCATTGACTAGAAATAGTAATACAATACGTATGTTTGTAAATGGTGTATTAGATGCTACGACCGCAACACGTTCAGGTACATATTATTCATCTGGTGCAATGAGAATAGGTGCTTCAGGGGTCAATGAAAATTTTACCGGGTACATCAGTAATATGAGAATACTTAACGGTACTGCATTATACACTACTACATTTACACCAAGCACAACACCACTAACTGTAATAGCAAATACAAGTTTATTAACTTGTCAATCAAATAATTTAGTTGATGAATCTACTAACGCATTCACAATCACTAAAACCGGCGATGTTACAGTTAACCCATTGACACCATTCGCAACACCAACTACTGCACTATACAATACACTATATAGCACAAAATTTCTTGCGTCTGGGTATTTAACAACACCAGGTAGCACGGCATTAACTTTTGGTACAGGTGATTTTACAATAGAATTATGGGTATACCCAACTGTTAACGCAAGACAAGATTGGGTAGATTTTGATAATGGTAGTAATAGATTATTATTATATTATAATGGAACTGCTATTAGTTATTACTCGACCAGCGGCGGCGGTAGCAGTAGAATTACTGGATCGGCAATGGTACTATATACTTGGCAACACCTTGCATTAGTACGTATATCTGGATCATCTAAATTATACATTAATGGTGTTCAAAGTGGTAGCACTTACGCAGATACTATAAATTATCCGTCACAATTACTAACAATTGGTAAAGACAGCGCCGGATCAACCTATGTTACAGGATATATTTCTAATCTTCGCATAGTAAAAGGACTTGGTGTTTATACTGATACTTTCACTACACCAACAAGTCCGTTAGAATCTACGCAAGCATCTGGTACAAATATTGCTGCCATTACCGGTTCAAATACAAGTTTACTTACTTGTGCAGCCGCAACATTTATTGATAACTCATCATATACATCGGCTATTACGGTTGTGGGAGGAGTACAGCCAATAGCAGTGAGCCCGTTCACAATGACGACAGGCACAAACACCTTAACTACTTTGGGTTCAGCATATTTTGATGGTACTGGAGATTATTTAACTATACCAAATAATGTAAACTTGCAATTTGGTACAGGTGATTTTACTGTAGAATGTTGGATTTTCCCAACCGCTGTTGGTGCCAGCACCAAAGGTATTATAGCTAAAGGAACAAATACTACAGGATGGGAACTTAGAATAGGCGGTGGTACCGGAGACCTAGAATTTTCATATACTTCAACCGCAGTAACAAATGCTACTGTTGTAACATTAAATAGTTGGCACCATGTTGCATTAACTCGTTCAGGTACCTCTGTTAAAGCATTCTTAGATGGCGTTGTTGTGGGTACGGCAACAACCGCTACTGACTTTTCACAAGTTGATGATTTAAAAATAGGAGATTCTAGACCAGGGAGTCAAGACTTCAGTGGGTATATTTCAAATGTTCGTATTCTTAAAGGTACTGCACTTTACACATCTAATTTTTTGTCACCACAAATTCCTCCAACAGCAGTTACAAATACACAACTGTTAACACTACAATACAACGGTGGTGCAACCAGTACTGGTATTATAGATAATAGTCCATTCAATACTTTGCTTACGAAAGCAGGAAATACTAAACAAGGATCATTTAGTCCTTATAGTGTGACGGGTTGGAGTAACTACTTTGATGGTACTGGGGATTCTCTAAGTATTACCAACAATACGGCATTGGATTTATCAACTAGTACTCCTAATTGGACAATCGAAGCCTGGTTTTATGCAACTGTTTTAGGGGTTCAACAAATTATTGTACAAAAAGATGGAGTAAGTGGAACAAGACAATCTCAATACGTACTTATGATAAATGTTAGCAATCAAATACAATTGACATTAAGTCCTGCTGCCGGTGCTGGTGGAAATCAAAACTTTATATCTGTAGTAACAGTAGCAACAAATACATGGTATCATGTTATGGCAGTTCGAAGTGGTGGTAATATAACAGTATTTTTAAATGGCGTAATTATTGTTGGTCCAACTGCGTTAACTATTACTATGGGAAATAATACCGGAGACTTAACTATTGGATTTATGACTGGGGCTGTTAATTATTTCACTGGTTATATCTCTAACCTTCGCATACTTAAAGGTACTGCACTTTATACCGCAGCATTTACCTCACCTACGTCTCCACTAACACCTATAACAAATACAAGTTTATTAACTTGTCAAAGTAACAGATTAATTGACAACTCTCCTAATAATTTTGCAATCACTAAAGCAGGTGATGTTTCAGTTCAAGCCTACTCACCGTTTGGTAGTATAAGTGAAGCAACGCCTATTAGTTATAGTAATTTCTTTGATGGTACCGGGGATTATTTTACACTACCTAGCAATCAAATTCAATTTACTATGGGCACCGGCGATTTTACCTTTGAATGCTGGATTTATATTACCAGTTTGGCAGCAACAAGAACAATATACGACACATTGAATAGCGCAGATGCCACCGGTACCGGAAGATTTGCTATACAAGTGACTACCGGCGGTGTAATACAAGTATTTACATTAGCCGGAACAATCCTTACTAGTGGTGGCACACTGGTGATATCAACATGGTATCATATTGCATATGTAAAAATTTCAAACAGTGGTAAATTGTATTTAAATGGTACCCAAGTTAACACCACCTACACTGATAACAATAACTATGTGGTAGGCACAACAAGCAGACCAGTTATTGGTATAAATGGATTTGATCTTTCTAGTAATCCGATGCTTGGATTCATCACCAACTTACGAGTGGTAAAAGGCACAGGAGTATATACCGCAACATTTACACCAAGCACAACACCATTAACAGCAATTACAAACACAAGTTTATTAACCTGTCAATCAACTACCATGATTGATAACAGTACTAACGCATTTACAATAACTGCTGCCGGCAATACAGTACCAAGAATATTCAATTCATTTGGATATACAACACAATTAACAGCTAATTATTCACCTACTACACATGGTGGCTCTGCATTCTTTGATGGTACAACAGACTATCTAACAACACCTGCAAGTGCATCAAACGCAATGCCTGGGGATTTCACAGTTGAATGTTGGGCATATCCAACAAGTATTCCAGCATCAGCAGGTTTAGTAGGCATCAATAATACAGCTAGTTCCGGCCTTGCAAATTTTGGAATTTATTTAGAGACAAGTCGTAATATAACATTTTGGGTTGCGGGTAACGCTACCTCTTACTCATCAACTAATACTCCTATAACAATTGGTGCTTGGAATCACATTGCTTTTGTTCGTTCAGGAAGTACAAATACTGTGTATGTGAATGGTATATCTGTACTAACAAACTCAGCCACACCCAATATCTCCGGCACACCAGTAATAACAGTTGGTAGATTATTTGGTGATAATGTCGGTGCAACCTTCTATGGTTATATGAGTGATGTTAGAGTTACTAAACGTGCAGTATATACTACACCCTTTTTACCACCAACACAAACAGTAACAAACTATTCTGCTACATACCCATCAAGTTTATTATTGAATTTTAATACTAGTGGCATAGTTGATGCACACGGTTCACATGTATTAGAAACTTCAGGTAACGCACAGTTAAGCACTGAGGTTAAAAAATACGGTTCAGCTAGTATGTATTTTGATGGTACTGGGGATTATTTAACTATACCAACTAACCCGGGCTTTGTTTTTGGCACCGGTGATTTTACTATTGAAGCATGGTTCTATATTGTATCAGGTGCAGTAGGCGCTATATTTGATACTAGATCAGGTTCAACTGGTATAACCCCGTTATTGTATTTCAGTTCTTCTACACTAAGATATTATATGAACGGTGCAGATCGAATAACATCAGGTACTACATTAAGTGCAGCCACATGGTATCATGTTGCACTAGTAAGAAATTCAGGTAGTTCAAAAATGTATTTAAATGGAGTTCAAACAGGAAGCACTTATGCTGACACCAATAACTTTACATTGACTAACACTATTAATATTGGTAGGGGAAATGATGGTAACAATGTATTAAATGGTTACATAGACGAACTAAGAATCACTAAAGGTTTTGCAAGATATACTGCTAACTTCACTGTACCATCAAATATGGTAACTCAATAAGAATAAATATAGAATAATAGGATAAATCATGGCAACCGTATATAAAGTATTAGGACAAATCAATCCTTCAAGTAGTACAATGACAACATTGTACACAGTTCCTGCAGGTACACAAACAGTAATAAGTACAATATCAATCTGTAATCAAGCGGCGACAACTGCTACATTTACTATAGCAGTTCAACCAGCCGGAGCAAGCATATTAACCAAACACTATATAAATTATAACACATCGGTGCCAGCAAACGATACAATTACATTGACGTTGGGTATTACATTAGCAACTACTGATTTAATTGCATGTAGCGCAAATTCAGCTACAGTTAGTTTCAATGCATTTGGAAGCGAGATTAGCTAATGGCAATAAAAACTGCTAGCACTCGTAAAACCACGAGTAGTAGCTCACTTTCAAGCACATATTCAGCTACAGCTATTATTAGACAAGTGATAATAACTGACAGCAATTATATTGCATTGGATAATACTGTTGATACTGCTGTATCAAATGCCGGTGGTTATATTAAAATACTTGGCATAGGATTCATGTCCGGTTATTCATTATATTTTAATGGAGTAGCTATTGCAACTTCTACACTTATTAGTTCAAATGAAATTTTAGCAGTAATTCCTAGTATAGGAAATGGATCATATACTTTAACATTGTTTAATACAAACAATACCGGCGCATTGTATATATTAACCGCTAGTGGATTCCCAACTTGGACAACATCTAGTTATACTACTGATACTACTACAATTAATATTCAATTGGTAGTAGCAGGTGATGCTCCGTTAACTTATGAATTACAGAGTGGTAGTACTTTACCAGCAGGTATTTCATTAACAAGTACTGGGGTATTAACAGGGACTATAAGTGGTGTCCTCACAACTGATACCACATATAGTTTTACTGTTATTGTAACTGATGCACAATTACAAAGCGTACAGCAATTGATTACACTTAATATTGCATTTGGTGATTCTAACTTTAAGTATACAACATTATTATTGAATGGGGAAACTACAGTAACCCCATTTATAAATGACGCTAGTACAAATAGTTTTGGATTGACAATTGCAGGTGATACGAAACCTACATTGTTTAGTCCATATCAAGGTGATGGATATTATAGTAATTATTTTGATGGTACTGGGGATTTCTTAAGTACACCTGCAGCAGGCAATTTCTTAAGCGGAACTTTTTTCGGAACGGGTAAAACATTTACAGTTGAAGCCTGGTTATATCAAAATACTTTTCAAACAGCAGCTGGTTATTTTAATATTGTGCTGGGAGATGCAAGTGGTGCATCGGGTACAAATATGAACTGGAGTTGCGGCACGGATATCGCAAACAAACCAGTAATTGCCTGGTATGATGGCACTTCTAAACAAGCACTTGCGGCTAACGCATTATCACTAAATACTTGGAATCATGTTGCATGGATAGTCACCGCTGGCGTTACCACAATATATGTTAATGGAATTAATCAAACATTATCAGGTACTACTACAATAACCAATCCAAATTCTTCTACTGGAATAGTTATTGGTGTAGATAGACAACGTTATTATACTGGTTTTATTTCTAATCTCAGAGCAATTAGTGATACTGCATCATACAGTAGTGGGTTTACACCAAGTACAACACCACTAACTGCAATTACAAATACTAGTTTATTAACCTGTCAAAGTAATAGGTTAATTGATAAATCTACTAACGCATTCACAATCACTAAAGCAGGGGATACATTAATATCACCTGCAATACCATTCACTGCAAACAGTAGTTACAGTACTTATGGTAGTACATACTTTGATGGTACTGGAGATTATTTAACAATACCATCGAATTCTGCATTTGCATTTGGTACAGGTGATTTCACTGTTGAGTTTTGGGTTTATCTGAGTGTTGCAGTAACATCCGGTGAGTATTCTATGTTAGATTGTGCTTCTTCGGGACAATTTGGAGTCAGTATTCAAAGTACACAAATTAGAGCGACTGTAACTACAATAACTTCATATGCATTTACACAAACATTAACTGCTAGTGTTTGGTATCATATAGCATTTTGTAGAGTTGGTACTACATTAACTTGTTATGTAAATGGTATTAGTATTGGAACTAATACAGTGTCATACTCTTTTACATCACCTAATACATTAAATATTGGCAGAAATGCTGGAGCTAATAATAGTTTTGTTAACGGATATATTTCAGATTTACGCATAGTTAAAGGTACCGCAGTATATACAGGTACTTTCACACCAAGCACAACACCACTAACAGCTATAACAAACACAAGTTTACTAACATTACAATATAATGGTGGTGCAACTAATCAAGCTATTATAGATAACGGACCATTCAACAATATCATCACACGAAATGGTAATACAAGTCAAGGTACATTTAGTCCTTATAGTGTGACAGGTTGGAGTAATTACTTTGATGGTACTGGGGATTATTTGAGTGTCCCAGGAAATGCAGCATTTCAATTCACAGCTGATTTTACTGTAGAATGTTGGGTATATCTACAAAGAGTAACGGGTTATCAAGTACTAGTAGGACAATATCCGTCTGCGGGCGTGTATGGCTGGATGTTTCAAATGAACAATGGTGCGACAATGAGGGTTATATTTAATAATAGCGCAACAACAGGAGCAATTACTACATCAGCTACACTAGCAGCAAACCAATGGTACCATGTGGCATTGACTAGATCTGGAACAGGTATCACTTTGTGGTTTAATGGAACAAGTGTTGGCACATCAACGTTGTCTGGCAATATAGGAACAGTAACTGATGCAGTCTGGATAGGCAATGGCGGTTCAACCGACTATGTTCAGGGATACATTTCTAATGTTCGTGTACTTAAAGGTACCGCATTATACACTTCGACATTTACCCCACCTACGTCTCCACTAACACCTATAACAAATACAAGTTTATTAACTTGTCAAACAAATAGATTAATTGACAATTCACCTAATAGTTTTGCAATTACTAAAAACGGTGATACTTCAGTACAAGCACTAAGTCCATTCGGTAGTGTGCCTGAAGCAACACCTATTAGTTATAGCAATTACTTTGATGGTACTGGGGATTATTTAAGTATAGCACAGTATACTCCTTTTCTATTCAGCGGGGGTAATTTTACTATTGAATGCTGGATATACCCAATGACAGCCGGTACTGAAAGAGGTATAGTAAATAATTGGAATGGCGGCGGTGCATTTAGTTGGCGAATTACTACTGGAAATGTTCTTCAATTTATATACACCGGTGCGGCGTCCGGAATTCAAACTAACACCTTCACCGGTTCAACTACAATCTCTGCAAACGTTTGGACTCATGTTGCATTAGTAAGAGTTGGAAATACATTAACATTTTACATCAACGGAGTAGCTGACCCAACTACGTTTAATATGGCTTCTTTCCCAACAATATATTTTTATAATGGTGCCAACAAAGACCTTAGAATAGGGGTGAGTGATGATACAGGTAATTTTTTCACTGGTTTTATAAGTAATGTTCGTATAATTAAAGGTACTGGATTATATACAACTAGTTTTACACCAAGTACTACACCATTGACTACCACAAGTCAAAGTGCTACTGCCTCACAAGTTTCACTGTTAACTTGTCAATCAACTACCATGATTGATAACAGTACTAATGCATTTACAATAACCGTGACTGGCGACGTAAAGCCAAGACAATTCAACCCATTAGGATACACCGCACAGAGTGGTACAAGTTATACCCCAACCACACATGGTGGCAGTGCATACTTTGATGGTACTGGGGATTATTTGGATGTAACGCATTCAACTAATCAATGGATTGGTGCAAACACCGATTTTACTATTGAATGTTGGTTTAACCTTACCGGTGCTCTTGGTAGTGAAAGAGTTTTGATTGCAAAAGGTTATCAAGGTTCTCCTGTTTATGCAGAATTTGGAATAGTTGTAGCTTCAACAACAAATCTGTTAACTGGTTTAGTTAGTTCTAGTGGTGGAAGTTGGCTAGCAACTCCTACTGACACAGTAGCTATTACTACCAACACATGGAACCATGTTGCAATGGTGCGTAGCGGCACAACAATTACTTTATATAAAAATGGTGCTATTGCAGCCACATCAACAGGTGTTGGCGCTGCATTATATAATCATACCGAAACAATTCGAATTGGTCAACACAGTAGCGGCAGTAATTTTATGGGTTATATTTCTAACGCAAGAGTCGTTATTGGCACCGCAGTGTACACATCATCATTTATACCACCCACACAAACAATAGGTAATTATTCTACATCAAGACCATCAAGTTTATTATTGAACTTCAATAACGGTGGCATAGTTGACCAACACTCTACTAATGTGTTAGAGACTGTAGGTAATGCACAGTTAAGCACCAGTGTTAAGAAGTATAATGTTGCTAGTATGAGTTTTAACGCAACGACACAGTCATTGAATATGTTGTCATCTACACCAAACTTTGCGTTTGGTACAGGTGACTTCACAGTTGAATTTTGGATTAACTTTACTAATACTTCTAATAGACAGGATATTGTATGGTTATCAGTCACAGGTTCTACATCTGATCGTATGGGGATCACTTGGAATAATACTGCTGGTAATTTGACATATTATATTTCACCTACAGTAAATAATGCTATCAACGCTACTTGGTCACCTAGCGCAGGTATATGGTATCATATAGCACTTACTAGAGCATCCGGAAGTTCAAAAATATTTATTAACGGGACACAAACTGGGTCAACCTACACTGACGCTAGAAACTATAGTGTTCCGTATTCTCTATACGTTGGACAAGACTCTAACGGAATGACAAGTTTGTTAAATGGTTACATAGACGATTTAAGAATCACAAAAGGATTTGCAAGATACACTGCTAATTTTACAGCACCAACCGGGGCACTTTCAGTAAGATAAAATAAAGGACAAATATGGCACTAACAAAAATTAAATCAACAGGCACAGACTTATCAGCTAATACAGTAACGATAGGTACGCTTTTTCGCGGTAGCTTACCCATTGTTTGTAATGATATTAGTACTCAATTTGACGGTAGAAAAGCAGTGTTTCCGTTGAAGCAGGATCAAACTAGCATAAATACAGTAGTAGATTCAAAAGATGTTCAAGTAACATTGAATGGTCAGATTTTAGCACCATATGTCAATGAATTGACATATCCGTGGATCGTAGAATATAACTCATACAAAGGATTTAGAGTGACAAGTAATGGTAATTTAATAATTTATAACGCACCGGCTCCGGGAGACCAAGCAGTTGTAATGATTACCAACACTAGTCAATCTGTGCAAACCCGCAAATACCCGTTTTCAGCGACAACCATCGCATTAGGAGATTAATTAAAATGGCAAAACACGTAATATTAGAAAGCTATACATTTACACCGAGCACCAATACTGTTGTTGTCTCGGGCAAATTTATCAGAGCAGAACAATTGTTGTTGATTACTAACGTAACTAGAGGTACAGTAATTTATAACTTCAGCGATCCTAGTTTAACCGCTACTATCACTAACAGCATAAGTTCAACAACTGGATTAGAGACAACCACAATCATTACTGCGTACACTACGTCAAGTCATAGTAGTACAGATAAGTTGTCTATTATTGTTGAAGAAACATATAGTGAAATAACTCCAGCAGAAGCACAAATGGACCCAGTAGGTAAAATGCGTGTTAGTATGCCGCAATCATTGATTGATACTGACTTTGAATACGGGGTGCAGCCAACTAAATGGGAAAGTATTAACTTACTTAATAATCGTCCCAGTGCATTCTATGATCCAACTGCTCCTATTCCATTAACTACATTAACATCATCAACTACCACTGTTACTGCAACTGCGTTATCGTTTACTGGTGGTACAATTGTTGGTGCAACTACGGTTTCAACAATCACTGGTTTAGCAAGCGTAAACGGTTTATATCCTGGTATGGCTATTACTAAATTTAGTGGTACTGGTGCATTTGGTGCAGGTATAACAACTATTCTTTCTATTGATAGTGCGACTCAAATTACTATCATCAGTCAGTTAGCAAATACTGCAGGTACAATCGTATTCTCTGCGACTATACCAACTGCAGGTCAAACATTATTTATTCAAAATACACTTGACATGGGTAATGCTGATGGCTGGTGGATTTGTAACACCAGTAGCCCAACAACAGGTGTGTTCACATATATTACATTAACTGCCCCAACAATGATTAGTGCTACGTTAATAGATGCTACTAAAACATATGTATTTGCAGGTACATTCTTTACAGGTGCCGTAATTCCTGCAGGTACTAGCGCATTTGCAGCCATTGCGGCTAGTTCATGTACAGTAACTACTACAAACGCACATGGGTTACAAGTTGGTAATCATGTATACCTAACTGGTGTTGGTACTGTAACAGCAATTAATAATACTACTGTGGTAGTAGTGTCTACACCAACTAACAATACATTTACTTTTGCTACAGCGGCAACAGGTACACCAACCGCAACACTGAATGCAACATTCTATGCAAGAGCAACTGGTTATGTTGAACATAGTCCGTGGAGTGGTGGTGTTCAATTTAGTAATGGATATGCTACACACGGCTATCAAGTTATTCGACAAACCCGTCGTTACTTCCGTTATCAATCTGGTAAGGGTCTACAGTTTTCAACTGGCACAATTTTGAAGCCGCAATTATGGCAAGATTCCATAACATCTAGTGGTACAACAGTTACGGTAACATGTAAAATAACACATGGCCTAGCAGTTGGCGCACAGATTCAAGTAGTTGGCGCGACTCAAACAGCTTATAACGGTATATTCACTATTGTCACAGTACCTACACGAATGTCGTTCACATATACTGCATTATCAACCCCTTCAGCATCACCAGCTACGGGCTTTCCGATATACATAAGTCCATATTTATGGTATAATGCTTCTAATAGAATTGGTATGTTTGACCAACAAAACGGATTGTTCTTTGAATATGACGGTCAAACAATATCAGTAGTAAAACGTTCAAGTACATATCAATTAAGTGGGGTTGTTGCGGCAACTAACTCAAGTCAAGCTGTTACTGGAACAGCAACTACTTTCTCTGATCAATTAAAACCCGGTGATTACATAGTTATTCGTGGGCAAAGTTATTTGGTTCAGGGTATTACTAGTGATACAGTAATGCAAATATATCCTGAATATAGAGGTGTAACGTCTTCCAATATAGTTGTCAGTAAAACAATTGATACTAAATTTGTACAATCAGAATGGAATATAGATAAATCTAATGGCACCGGTGTAAGTGGCTTCAATCTTGACTTAACAAAAATGCAAATGTTCTACATGGACTATTCATGGTATGGTGCAGGTGAGATTCGTTTTGGATTTAGAAATACTCGAGGTGACATTATGTATTGTCATCGTATTCCTAACAATAACTTAAATTATCTAGCATGGATGCGTTCAGGTAATATGTGTACTCGTTATGAAACAAACACTATTGCTTTTACTACATATTTAACAGCTACATTAGCAAGCGCCGCAACTACAGGTGCAACAATCAGTGGTGCAGATTTTAGTAGATGGCCAAGTAGTGGTACAGCTTACTTAACACAATCCGGAGCTACCGGTGCAGTTATTGAGTACATCACATATAGCGCCAAAACTAATACTACATTGACAATCACTGCTAGAGGTCAGACAGGTGGTTCAGCGGCAACAACATTTACATACAGTGTTACTGCTCCGATTAGAATTAGTTTATATAGTCCACTAATTGCCACTACAATTAATCATTGGGGTAGTTCAGTTATTATGGATGGTCGTTATGATGATGATAAATCATTGGTGTTCAACGTAGGTGTTAACACAGCATTTGCATTTACTAGTGGACAACAAAATCAACGTGTACCATTAATTAGTTTGCGTGTTAGCCCAAGCGTTGATTCAGGTCAAACTGGTTTGTTAGGTGCACGTGAAATTATTAACCGCATGCAGTTAGTTTTACGACAAATGGACGTTAACACAAGCGTAGCGTTTCGTATTGATATTATCTTGAATGGTTCACCAAGTGCAGGTACATTTGTACCAGTAGGTGGTTCAAGTTTAGCACAATATGCTGTTCATGGTATTACACAAACGGTTGCTGGTGGTGAAAGTATGTTCTCATTCTTTACTAATACAACTGGTGTTACACAACAAGAATTGACACTGGTTCGAGATATTGGAACTAATATCTTAGGTGGTGGTCCAACAACATCAGGTGTACCTAACGCACTTGTGCCAACTACTGCATTAGGTAAATTCCCAGATGGTCCTGATGTCATCACTGTTTGTGCTACTTGTTTAAGTGCAACTGGAAACATCTTACCGCGTTTATCTTGGACAGAAGCACAGGCGTAATCACTGTGTCATCTTCTAAACCCTTTAAGCATACCATTACCGAAGTTGCACCAGATGTTGCTTCTATCGGTGATGAGTATTACAAACCAAGTACAAATGAATTATTCAAAAGAATAGGTGTTGATGGAAAAACCGTTCAATGGGTTAAAATGGGCGGCGCAGCAATGGTTGGTTCTGGCGATCCCATACTTCGTCAAAGAGGATCGGTGTTACAAGTTGCAACTTTTCAAACTGGCGCAGTAGCAACAGGAACAGGAACAATTCCACTTGATGACACCATACCTCAAATAACTGAGGGTACTGAGTTTATGACTTTGGCAATTACGCCAACAAGCGCAACAAATAAATTGATTATTAACGTAACTATTCAATTAGATAAAAACAATGTAAATTCTTTGACTGTTGCAATGTTCCAAGATAGTACAGTAAATGCAATTGCAGCCCAATTTTATGGTGCACTTGCTTCTGGCTTGAGTTTGCCTATGTCATATACCTTTAGTATGACCGCTGGAACAACATCGTCAACAACATTTAGAGTTCGTGCTGGAAGTGAGGCTGCTGGCACAGTAACAATGAATGGTCGAGGAGGCGGTCGCATAGATGGTGGAGTTGCCGTGTCTTCAATAACAATTTATGAGGTGGCAGGATGAATGTACAAGCTGTTTATGCACTCTATTCACAAGTCGTTAAGACTGTGGAAGATGAAGCATTTGATGTCCAAGGCAACAAAGTTGAACTTGACATGGATGCCGTCAATGCTTGGGTTGACCCTAACGCATACAAAGCCAAACGTGCGGCTGAGTATCCACCAATAGGCGACCAACTTGATGCATTATGGAAAGGCGGGGATGCCGCAACTGAAATGCTGTCCAAAGTACAAGCAGTCAAGGTTAAATATCCTAAACCTGAAGCCTGATATCACTAATTACACCTGCCGGAGCCGGAGCGCAAACTACTTGGATTAACAGATTCCCTAGTTTTGGAATCTTTACAGCATAAAAATAAAACTAACTTGCTGGTTTCATATTAGATAAGTAGTTATCTAATGAATGTATTTCAACAAAACTATGATACCAGACTACGTAGTTGGTACGAACTCAGAAAAAAAATAGAATCCCAAGATATACAAACCAAATGTGTGGAAATTGACCGTTGGTGGCAAGATGCACCATTAGTCAATCATCATTTACACATTTTGGACAGCAAAACTTGGCCCGGCCCCTGGGATCTTTTGGTAGAAAATACCTATTGTACTGTTGCAAGAGCAGTAGGAATGTGTTATACTCTACTACTGACAGGAGAAAACGATATAGAATTGATTGAGGCTACTGATAAAACGGGCGATGATGTGGTATTAGTCCTGGTTGATAACGCAAAATATATACTTAGTTATTGGCCCGATACTGCACTAAGTAATACACTAAGCGATTTTACCATCAAACGTCACGTAGACATATCACACATACAATCAAAACTATAACAGGGAATACAATGAATATAAACGTAGTTAAGCGCAACGGCAAAATAGTACCACTAGATATAGCAAAAATACAGAGACAAGTAGCACATGACTGCAAGGGCATAGATAACGTTAGCCCAAGCATGATAGAGATAAAATCTCAAATAGAATTACACGATGGTATAAGTACTGAAACAATCGATGAACTATTGCTTAAAGCAATGGTTAATTTAATTGATGAAACAGAGAATCCAGACATTAATAATGTCAACTATCAATATGTAGCTGGTAGACAAAAGGTATCAATGCTACGTAAAAGCGTATACGGCACATATATACCTCCCCCACTTTATGATATTGTCAAAACTAATGTTGACGCTGGCATGTATACTAGTGAATTATTAGATTGGTATACAAAGGATGAATGGGATATCATTGATTTGTTTTTAGACCATAGCAAGGACGAAAATTACACTTATGCGGCTATCGCACAGTTAGCAGAAAAGTACTTAGTGCAGAACCGTGCTACTGGTCAAATCTATGAAAGCCCGCAAGTAAGATATGCAGTGGCAGCCGCCACTGCTTTCCACAATGAACCCAAAGAAAAAAGATTAAAATATGTTAAAGAATATTATGAATGTGCCAGTGAAGGTCATTTCACTCTTGCTACGCCCGTGTTGGCAGGTCTTGGAACTACTACTAAACAGTTTAGTAGTTGTGTACTTATTACTTCGGATGACACTTTGGACAGTATTTTCGCGGCCGGCGAAATGATGGCTAAGTATGCTAGCAAACGTGCTGGCATAGGATTAGAGATTGGAAGAATCAGACCACTAGGTGCACCCATTCGTAACGGTGAGATTAAACATACTGGTATGATTCCTTTCTTAAAGAAATGGTTTGGCGATCTACGTAGTTGCAGTCAAGGTGGTGTACGTAATGCCAGTTGTACAGTTACATTTCCAGTATGGCACTATCAGTTTGAAGATTTGATTGTGTTGAAGAACAATCAAGGTACAGAAGAAACACGTGTACGTCAAATGGATTACAGTGTTGTAGTCAACAAGATGTTCTTTAATCGTTTTGCTAAGAATGAAAACATCACGTTGTTTGATCCGCATGACGTACCAGACTTATATGAAGCATACTATCGTGATAGTGAAGAATTTGAAACATTGTACAATATGTACGAACAAAAACGTGGCATCAAAAAGAAAGTATTGCCCGCAGTAGAAATATTTAAAAATGGAATACTAAAAGAACGTACTGACACAGGTCGTATCTATCTAGTATTCATTGATAACGTAATTAATCAGGGTCCGTTTGATACTAAACTTGATCCGATTTATCAGAGTAACCTTTGCCAAGAAATACTATTACCTACAAAGCCTTTTCAACGTATTGAAGACGAGGCAGGTCGCATTGCATTATGTACATTGGGCAGTGTGAACTGGGGTGCGTTTAGGACGCCCCAAGAAATGCGTAAGGCATGTAGAGTATTAGTCAGAAGTTTAAGTAATCTCCTTAGCTATCAAGACTTCCTCAGTATACAGAGTAAGTTAGCTAACTTAGATTTCGAACCTCTTGGTGTAGGGATTACCAATTTAGCTTACTGGCATGCAAAGCGTAGTTTTAGATACGGCGAGCCAGAAGCATTGGCAGAAGTAAAGCGTTGGATGGAACATCAAGCATACTATCTAACAGAAACAAGCGTAGAATTAGCACAAGAACGCGGTGCATGTCAACGTAGTCAACATACATTCTATGGTCAAGGTATATTCCCTTGGGAACGTAGAAGTGAGGGTGTTAATGAATTGACAGATTTCAGTCCTAGTATGGATTGGGAAAGTCTACGTGAAAAATTATTGAAGTATGGCATTCGCAATGCAACTTTAATGGCCGTGGCACCGGTCGAATCCAGCTCAGTTGTGTTAAACTCCACCAACGGAATTGAAATGCCGATGGAATTGATTTCTGTGAAGGAATCAAAGGCTGGTTCGTTTGTACAAGTCGTGCCAGAGTACAAACGTTTAAAGAATCGTTATCAAATGATGTGGGATCAAAAAGATTGTGTAGAGTATTTGAAAACTTCAGCAGTGTTAGCAGTATATATTGACCAAAGTCTAAGTACTAACACATTCTACAATCCTGCATACTTTGCTGAAGGTAAAGTACCCGGTACATTAATTGCTAAGAATTTAATGCTAGCATATAAATGGGGTATCAAAACTATCTATTATAGTTTGATTAATAAAGTGGGCAGCAAGGCAGCATTACAAGAAGATAATATCATTCCTTTTGTAAAGCAAGATACTATTGAAGATGAAGAATATTGTGAGAGTTGTGTATTATGAGTAAAGACCAATATAATTTAAGTAAACAAACCAATTATCTAAAACGTACAATGTTTTTAGATCCTGAAGGTCCTGTAACTGTACAACGATTTGAAGAAGTCAAGTACCCAAGACTTGCTAAGTATGAAGAAACGGCACGTGGTTTCTTTTGGGTGCCAGAAGAAATTAGTTTAACAAAAGATAAGATTGACCATAAGGATAGTAGCGATGCAATTAAGCATATCTTTACTAGCAACTTACTAAGACAAACTGCATTAGACTCTATTCAAGGTCGTGCACCGAGTCAAGTATTTTCGCCCGTAATCAGTATTCCAGAACTTGAAGCATTAGTTAGCAATTGGAGTTTCTTTGAAACTAATATACACTCAAAATCTTACAGTCATATTATTAGGAACGTATATGGTGTTCCTAAAGAAGAATTCAATAAAATTCACGATACAAAAGAAATAGTTGAAATGTCTAGTAGTGTAGGCAAATATTATGATGAACTACATCAACTAAATTGTTTGAAAGAATTAGATCCTAGCAAAGTAGGACATCAAGAACATATTAACAGTATTTGGATGGCATTGAATGCTAGCTATGCATTAGAGGCATTACGCTTCATGGTTAGTTTTGCAACAAGTCTTGCTATGGTAGAGAACAAGATTTACATTGGTAACGGAAACATTATCAGTTTGATATTGCAAGATGAAATACTACATGCAGAATGGACAGCTTGGTTAATTAATAACGTAGTTAAAGATGATCCAAGATTTGTTATAGCAAAACAACAATGTGAACGTGAAGTATATGAATTGTATATGGATGTTATACGTGAAGAAAAAGAATGGGCACATTATCTATTCAGTCGAGGCGTTGTGATTGGATTAAATGCTGAGATATTATCAGACTTTGTAGATTATACAGCTTTTAATCGCCTGAAAGATATTGGTATTAAATATAATGAGAATCACCCAAAGCATAGTCCTATTCCGTGGTTCAATAAGCATGTGAATATCAACAAAAAACAATCAGCACTACAAGAAACAGAAAGTACTAACTATGTTATTGGCGTTATGTCAGATGTAGTTGAGTATGACGAATTACCAGTTTTATAAGGAGAAAAGGTATGTTAGAAACATTATTTTGGATAGTAGTAGGAGCATTTATGGGTTGGAACTTCCCTCAACCACAATATGCAAAAGACATTCAAGTCAAATACTTGCAAAAGTATATTGATAGATTAAAAGCAATACTATTCTTTTGGAGATAAAATGAAAGCAATAGTATGGAGTAAGTACCACTGTCCTTATTGCGACCAAGCAAAGGCATTGTTAGAGAGTAGAGGAATAGAGTTTGAAGAACGTAAGATTGGTGACGGATTCACACGTGAAGAATTATTAGAAGCAGTTCCAACTGCCAGAACGGTGCCACAAATTTTCTTAGATGATGAATATGTGGGTGGGTTTAATGAACTCAGAACAAAATTAACAGAAAGCGTATAATGGAAGTTGGAAAAACATATACAATTAAATTGAATTCAGGTGAAGAATTAATTGCCAAAGTAACAGGAGTACATCTTGGTCAGGGATGTGTTGTAGTGACAAATCCAGTCAGTATTGCTCCCGGCCAGCAAGGAATGCAGATGATTCCAAGCATGTTCACAGCAGATATTGACAAAGAAATAAGAATAAATACTAGTAGTATTTCACTTTATGCATTTACTGAAGAAAGTATTGCAGACAAGTATTTAGAAGCAACAACAGGAATTAAAATGCCTGAGAAGAAGATTATTTTAGGATAGTAATGCCAAATTTAAGTCGTGTGGGTGACAAGAATCAAGAGGGAGGCGCAATAGTGCGCGGCGCTCCAACGGTGATTGTCAATGGTATACAAGTAGGACTACATGTTAGTCTTATTACCCCACACAGTCCATGGGGCCCGCCGCATCCGCCCCATGATGCTGCCACAACAACAAGTGCAAGCCCTACAGTATTTGCTGAGGGTGACCCGGTACTAAGAATCACATCTACTAATAGTTGTGGTCACAGTATTGTTGAAGGCAGTCCTGACGTATTTGTACCATGAATTTAAACGGAAAATACACCCCACTAAATTTAAATTGCTTAGGATCTTTAATCCAGGATGAAGGATTAAGAATAAATCCAACTGCGGCAACATTTATGGGTTCTAGTAATAGTATTTCAAATTATACAATAACTGCAGGATCAGTAGTGTATGATACTGTTCTAGGTACATTGAAAACTGCAATGAAATTAGCATGGACTAAAGTTGTATCTAGTGCTATTTCCCCTACAGTTTATGCTAATTTAATAAGTATTGGATCAACTACTATCCCTGCACTAGGTAATAGTAAACCAACAACATATACAAAAACTTATTCAAATGAATTAGCAAGTTATGGATGGCTGAGATTAATAGCATTGCAAGCATATAATGAATTTCATATTAACAATGGTTCTTATTCTGATTTTGTTAACACATTTAACAGTTGCTATGCAGTAATGAAGCAATCTAATGTACCCATACAATCATTTGTTGATTCATTGACTTACTTAGACGGTATGTATAGTAACATGAATGATTTGATTACTAGTGATATTACCGGTGTCAGTCTAAGTACATTCTATTGGGGACAAGACTTAATTGCTAGCGGTAAAGCAATTGATTTGACTAGTATTGATACATTCGGAGATCCTACTAATCTAATACGAACAATGTACAAGTATAATGCATTTACAAAATCTGTTAATTTAGCATTAATGACAGCTGGGATAAACGCAGCCGATATAGACAAAATTATAGCTAACTCACCAACTTCAATTGAGCAACAGCAATCAATCTATGCAGCCTTTTGTATGATTGTTGGTGAAGATTTATCTGATATTTTAATTCCTTTAAATTGTCAAACTGAAAATCTACAAAGTTTGGCTGACTTGTTAGATCCTAAAAAGTTATTCCCTACTAGTTATCAGACAATAACTGTACCGGAATACAATACTGCACCTGGGCCAACAAACAGTAAGACATATTATCTATTGTATACTTCTACTGAGGTTAATACTATGGGTGATTTATACGGAGCAAGATTGGATCAAGTATTGCCATCAGAGTTAGCATATGCATGTGATGCATTTGGTACTAGCATGATGCAAATTAAAAGAATTAAATCAATTCCTATTGAAAAATTTAGTCAAGTTGTAGTTAATTTAGAAAATGTATCTGATTTGACTGTTAATGGAACTAGCAAACCAACCGACTCTGCTACTGCTAATGCAGCCTTAGCCGTTATTGCTTTGGGGACCGGTGATAATGGTCTCTACACCATGTGTGATTTCTTTGGATCGATGACAGATTTACATTATGATTGGGATGAGTTAAAATTAAAAATCAATGCAATAACAACACCTACATTGATTAATTGTTACACCAATATATTGACTATTTTGCAAGGCACAGACTACACTCAACTTCAGGGTTGGATAGACAATGCAAACATTGAACTAACCAATATATCAGAAACATCATTATTACAAAGTACTGAACTAAACAACCTGTACAATGCATTTGGTACAAAGTTATTAAAAGAACAAAATGCAAGAGAATTTGCATTACCAAATACAACCGATTTATCAACGACAGTCAGAGACATATATGGATTTATGGGATTATTAAATCAATATAGCCAAGAAACTGAGCAGAACGGACCCGCTCAAGTTCTAGAGTCAATATCTGACATACTTACCTTAGGAGGAAATAGTTTAATTGGGTCAATGCGTGAAACTAGAAACGCATATCGCTTGGGTTTAATGGGAGCAGAACAAGACAACAGTGTCGAAAATGAACCGCTACTCATACCCAAAACAACTGGGAGCGTACCAACTTCCCCGGCAGATCCAACACAACCGTTGGTGACCGAGGGACCGTTATTAGGTGTTGTCGCCATTACAGGAGCTGCAACAGCACTCGGCAGTTTAGCCGGATCCCAAGAAACTACATTAGTACCAACTAACTTGGATATATTCAATATTGCGAATACACCATTATTACCCTCAGTAATAACTCCAAGTGATGCAATACAATCTGTTATAGATTGTAACTGCGACTGTTGGGACCTGCTTACAAACTAATTCCAAAGCAGTTGTAGGAAATTCACGTATAGCGTATAATGCTATACACATCATAAGAAAGGAAATATCATGGAAAGTATTACCTCTGCAATTATTGCCAAAGTAATTATGTTCTGCATGATAGTTATCACTCCTGTATATATTGTAACCAGTGTATTATTAAAGCCGGTTCAACCAGTACCGCAGGAGCCAGTACAAGTAGTTAAGTTAGTAGACGAAAAACAATTGAAGTGCCTAGCCGACAATATTTATTACGAAGCAGGCTCTGAGAGTATCCATGGGCAAGCAGCCGTAGCAAGAGTAGTATTAAATCGTATTCGTTATGGATTTGCAAATACTCCGTGTCAAGTCGTATATCAGACTAATATGATTACACGGTTAGATGAAGCAACACAAGAAATGATTAAGGTTAAACTGTGTCAATTCAGTTGGGTTTGTCAGAATAACAGAAATAAAATTCACCCCGCACGATATAGGACAGCTAAACAAGTAGCCTATGACGTACTAGCATTTGATGCATATAAAGATGTTGTTCCTAAAACTACACTATTCTTTCATAATCTAAGTATACAACCAAACTGGCCCTACCATAAAGTAAAACAAATTGGAAATCATGTCTTTTATACGAAAGCTAAATATGTTGCGAAAAAACCCCGACACATTAAAGAACAAACTGTTGCCGTTGCAGAATAAGTTAATGGTTAATCCAGACGATGACACAGCACGGAAAATGATTGAGATGTACACTATGAATGCTGAATATAAAGAAAAATTAGAGGACAGTAAAACTTGGATGAAAAACAATTTAGAATACGATTTACGTAGTAGTGATTATATTGTTGAAAAATGCAAGAATGAAGTCTATGCTCAAAATCTATACGCCGCATTATGTAACAACGAATTCATGAGAAATGAGATGTGGCCTATTCTTAAGGGAGAAACTTGGCATTGTTCTTGGCGTTATGCTGGTGGAATAATTGCTGATATTCTTCAACGTGGGGATTATTTGGATTGGTATTGTTCTGGAATATCAAGTACTTCAATTGATATGGGCGGGTCTGTTGAGGATAACATTAGTACTGGGTATGTGGGTGAGGGTGAAGTAACTGACGAGATTCGTGAGGATTTATTTAAATTGGGTTGGTTAGTTCTACCAGATGATATTCAGTCATAATACGTATTTGGTATTCAGTAATTCTGATATATACCTGACAGGGACTTTAAAAATTAAGTGAGCACGTTCTGTTAATCCACGATTCTCAGTTGAATGCTCTATTCCGGTATTAACTAAATATGCATGTCCTGTTTGTAGGACAAACTGTTCGTCACGATACCTAAAATAACTTTGAGTATTAGTTTCGATAGGTATATGAATTTTATAATGGTCTTCCAAATATTCTTCTGTATCAATATGCCATGGTAATATTGTATTAGGATAATGAACGGTGATAACAGTTTGTTTAATATCCGAAAAAGTTTCTATAATTTTTTTAGCAAATCCAAATACCAATTTAGTAGGAGAATTAAAATCACTATTATAATCTTCAGTAACGGTATCAGGCAAATGATAAGGATCACATGGTAAATCAGGATTTTTCATTTTAGTTTGTATTGCCCAACTACAAATTAAGTCAGCAAATTCTCCCGGAGGAGGTTCCCATTTCATATCTTGATGGTAGTTTTTAAGGTCATGGTAGTAGTCTACTAACTCATCAAAATTGAATTCGACATTATCTAATCGTTGTATTTTAAATTCCATCATTAAATATTTATATAAGTATTAGCATGATGAAAATATTATGCACCGGCAATCCTAGCTTTGGTATAGCTCAGTCATTGCAAAAAATATACCCCGACACAACATTCATATCTAGGTCTAATGGATATGATTTAACAACAGAGGAGGGGGTAAATAAATTTAAAAAACTAGTATTAGAATATGAGGTATTCATCAACCATTCTCAACTAGAAAGTGACCATCAACGTCAGTTATTAAATTATACTAAACAAGTATGGACCACAGGGCATGTAATAAATATTGGAAGTGTTATAGAATTTAATCAATGGGAATGGATAGAACCTACAGCGGCAGAAGAAAAACGGCAATTGCGTGATTTGAGTCTAAGTTTAAGTAGTGAACATTTTAAAACAACTCATCTAATTGTGGGTGGATTACAATCATGCAATGATGATCCATTGAGAATACATACTGATAGAATTGCTGAAACCATTCAATGGGTGTTAGAAAATCAAAACCACGTACCATTAATGTACGTGGATCATGTTAGTGATGAATTAATAGAACGCTACCGTAAATAAACATTATATAAATCTTTATAAACTTCTATTTGCTTTGTATTAATGGAAACAGCAATTCTATTGTGTTGATTATAACGAACTTTAATAGGTTCTTGATATGTAAGTATAGGATCTTTGATATATTCTCGAAATATTTGCTTACTGTCAAATATCATTTCACAATATTCAGTAAATTTATCTTCAGATAGAGTAATCTTTAAAGATACTAAGTCTCCGGTCTGAACATACTTTTCCTCAATATAATCATACATATCAGAATCATATCTAAAAAACTCAATATTATTGTCAGGTCGAACAGAGGTAATATTTACTTTATACATTCTCAGTAACGTTGACGTAATCTTTTGTAGTCAATATACAAGAAAGCATCATATCATCATTGTATATATTCTCAATCCCTACCCAATTATGTGGTTTACTCGGGTCAAGTGCCTTACCAATGCAAATCCACGGTCTAGGAATAACATCTTCTTTAGTGTATGTACCATATTTTACGTGTAATATATCTTCTACCCTTGCTGTTCTTGGATCGAATAGATTGAATGCATTACAATAAGCAACTTGATAATCTCGGGAAATAGCAGTTAACCCGATAGTAGCATATAATTGACCCATATCAAACCAATAATGAACATCAAATTTTTCTGGTGGAACGCTTATCATCATAGGAGTTGTAACCATTTGTGGTGGACGAATATGTCCATTGATATCTCCTGCGCTTCCCCAATACACAGATAAGGCTGCTAATTTCTTACGTACTGCAGGATCAGTTACTGTAATATTATATCCTTCGTGAGTCATTAAGAATTCTTCAATTAAATCATTAAGAATACTTGAAGTAATATCGTCAACCACAACATCAGAATTAAATGTACGGTGAGCATGTTTTAGTTTTTCTTGCTTTTCTTCACCTATATAAGAGTCTTGGTCAATCGTTTCTAAAACGACAATTTCAGCACCAAGTTCGGTATTCTTACATACGTGTGAAATAAGATTTTCATTTAAGAAATAACGTAGGCTACCAACAGCTAATCCAATATGTTGCCATTTTTCAAATAGATGTATATGATCCGGCATAAAAACTTCATTCTCACGGCGAGGATCTAACATTAAAAACTCATCAGTTGGTGTAAAATTTATAGTGATGTTGTCAGTATTTTTTAAAATAGCGACTTCATAATAAGTTCTTCCGCAACGTACTGGCGCTAGATAAACTAATTTCTTGATTGTTTGTAATAAACTCATGTAATTCTCCAAAATAACTACTAGTATTTATCTTAGAGATAACATAAAAAGCAATAAATATTGGATGAAAGACTATTTTGTATCAGATGCTAAGTTCCTTAAATTGGATATTCCTGTCCCGCATGAAGCCATGCTTGTTGAAGCGCAAGCACTAAAGCATAGATTTTCAGCACATCGCGGCGATGAAGACCACGGGGGTTGGAAGGGTTTAGCATTGTATGGCCTAGGAGAAAATCTACATGAAAGTTGGCAAGATTATGGGTATAAAAATGCTGAAGATGCCGCTACTAATTTTATATGGACTCCGGCAGCACATGAATGTCCTACTATAATGAATTTCTTATTGAATGAATTTCCGTGTAAAAGATATGGTAGAGTTAGACTAATGTTAGTTGAAGCAGGTGGCTCAATAGGTCCTCATTCAGATACTAAACATAGAATATTAGAAAATATCAATATACCATTAAACAATCCAAAAGAATGTCTTTGGCATTGGACAGATGACGGGGAAACTTTATATATGGAACCGGGTGTGCCTTATGCTATGAATATTAGCTATACACATGCAGTATTTAATAACAGCAATGAGGATAGATTTCATTTGATAATAGCAAGGCACGACTCAACTGACGAATGGAAAGCACTAATGGAAAAGTCCTCTAAGAAAGATAATATAAATTGGTCTTACTTGTCACATGAAATAGCAAGTTAACCTATCCCCAACATTCTAGGACTTGACCAATCCATCAAATGCCATGGTGGTTTTTTAAGCTGATTTATGTCAGTTAAATCAAATGCATCAGCAGTACCAAATTGTAAACGTTGCTCTATAGGATGAAAACTATCGGCTGCTCTGGAAGTCATTAATATGTTAATATTTGGATCTATTTCCTTTATATTATTCAACAGTTTATTCTCACAACTGATTCTAAATTTCAAACTTTGAGTACCAATATATGGACTATGTGTGAATACATCACTTAAATTAATTAATGTTTTTTGTCCTGCATTGATCCAATCTAGATTATAACCACTCATGTAGTCAATGAGAATATAATCGAATTTTAAACTCTTGACAGTAGCCCACATCTCATCCCAATTTTCGTATTTCTTTACAAATTCTTCCCATTGAACTTTTGTATATTCAAAATAAGCATTGATATCTCTGTTAGTATTATTAGGTAATTTTGGTAAATGTTTACGATAAAATTCATGGTAATCTTTTCCGTCCCATTCATTTACCATTGCCTCCATAAACTGTAGACAATTGTAATTTATATCAGTAAACACTACTCTAGTATTTGGAGTAACCCCTAGTTTTATTAGATTGCTTATCCAATATACTCCTATACCCACAGTAATATATTGTTCTACTGGCCCAGTAAACTCAAAGTTTTCTCTGAGTCCGTCACTGTTCCAACTAGCATAAAAGTTATTACAGAAGAACTGGTACCAATACAGTTCAGAAACTTGTCTTAAAAACACATGATCATACTCATAATAAAAATATTTCTTATTATCTCTTATCTCCGGACCCAGATCAATCAGAGTTTTGTTATTAGCAAGTGCAATTGAAATTACATTCCATCCATGTAGTTTTTGATTATAGGTCTTTTCAACTGTACCCGGTTTAATCCATTCAGCAATTTTATTGTCATCATACAAACAGTTTTCACTACGTATAGGTTCTATTTGAATATGTAAACTATTGTCAGGTATACCAATAACAGGATAGTTTAACTCTTTGTATTCCTTTAAGTTTACTATATAAAACTGATGATGCAATTCGTAGTAGCCATCTTGGTAATGATAATGATCATTCCTGTCAAGTATATGCCCAGCAATGAAAAATTCTTTAGTGCATATTTGTTCAATCGCACCAAATATTCTATCACTTAATCCAAAACTTGTTCCGCCGGCAATTACAACAGCATATTCGTAATCGTCGGTTGATGATTCTCTCAATAACATATCTTCATTTGATCCAATAAATACATCAAATTCTTTTTGAATGAATCTGTGTACTAAAAAATCAGAAACATTATTAGAAATTTCTGTAGCCCACCCGCTAGAATAGGTATGCCTGTTGTCCATAATACAACATACGATTGACTTCTTTTTTATTTGATTAAATTTTACCATTTTTTATGCTTTCTCAATTCTTCTAAAAATCTGTCAGGATACAGTTGCCATATTGTTTGAGTATGACCTCTATATTCTATATCCTTTATTCTTTTCATTAATTCTTTTCTTTCCATAGCAGGACCAAACACATTATGAACTCCTCTTTGTGTTCCTATGTTACTTTGATTACTTGTTATATACAATTCAGATCCTTTTGGTGCCCAATCAATACATGCAGGAATTAAGAATTGTGCGGTTGGATTTTGTAATTTAGTAATTACACTGATAGTTCTTAATGAGGTACCGTAAACTCCGGGTAATAAATCAGTAAAGACACAAGTTCTTGCGGCTATTCTATATGCATTCTCACCCATCTCAGGGAAACTATGTGCGGCCACGCTACCCAAAGCAATCTCTTTATAATACAATATCCAAACTTGTTTCTCTCTTTCATTAGCAAACGAACTCACAAGCATTCGTTCAGATGAATTATTAGTGAACCCACGCTTAGTTGCTTCAATATAAAACTCAGTTAAATCTAACTCAGGAGTCCATGGTTTTATAGTATACATCTTACTTTCTCAATGAACTCAGCTGGGTAGTTAGTCCTGAAACTTTCCCAGCATAATTTATCTAATGTTGCCCAAGACTGTGGAATATCCCATTCAATTCCTAATGACGATAAATGCTTACGCATTTCATCCTGACGTGTGATGTATATATGGCTCTCAACATCTTTTATACTGATATTTAATTCCTCTTTATGATATGTAAAGAAATAGTTAATGCTCTTTAATTTTCCATCGACAATAAAGTAACTCGACGGGTGCATACTATATTTGTGTAAATTCAAACTTTTATGCGCTACAATAATGTTCAGCATTTGATCTTGCCAATCAGATAGTACGCTATCAAAGTTATTATGGTCGCATCCTGCAAGTTCCCAGAAGTCTGGTCCGTCTATCTCTAAGTATAACTTTCTTTTCTCGTAATCAATGTTCTTTATTTGTGGAACTAAGTCAGGATACATCTCATTCATTAGAGTATTATACTTTATTTCCCGTAACCATTTTTCTTCCATCTTGGATGGATCGACAACTTGATTCTGTCCTTTATGATATACCCCATCATTATAATACCATAGGCAGAACGTTCTCTTATCCTCACTTATCAAACTTGTATAAATTAAATTATTTCGGCATGGTCCTATGTTTGGGACATTATTGTAGTAGTATGCGAATTTTTCTTCCATACAAGAATTTATCATAAATAATTCGATGCATAAAATTAATGATACCGTTTCTTTGTGTGAGTACTGTTACAGACACATTCCTGCTATTAAATTTGAAAGAGACGGATCCGTTTGGTTGGGTAAAACATGTTCTAAGCATGGATATGTAGAAAGATTAGTTGAACCAAACGCTGAGTTTTATATTAATTACAATTACACAAAGTTTCCTCTTTCTACTTATTTCATTGAAGTAACTAACAGATGTAATTTAACATGCCCACATTGCTATCAAATTCCTAATAACAAGAGCAGTGATCTGCCGATTGATTATATAGTGAGTCAAATATCTTCATGGGAAGATGATGGATATAGGATTTCTTTAGCAGGTGCTGAGCCAACCGTTAGAAAAGATTTGGATAAGTTGATTGAAGCAATTCAATCAATACCCGGGAGACCCAGACATATCGTAATACTGACTAATGGTGTAAATCTAGCTAAGATTGAATATGCAGAAAAATTTGTTAAATTTGATAATATAAGTTGGACTATTGGCCTTAATCATCCAGATTATCAAGGACATCGTGTTAGAGATAAACAAATGCAAGGTATTGAGAATTGTTTGAAATTAGGATTGACTATTAAAAATATAAGTTACACCTTAGAAGGTTTAGATCAGTTAGAGTATTGCTTGCAAGAGATACAAGAATTCTATCCAAGTAAATGTGATAGGTTTAGAATAAGAGTTGGTGCAGATATAGGTAGAAACCCAGACGAACCACAGATATACCTAAGCCAATTAGTTTCCGGAGTGAAAGTCATTGCTGATAAAAATCAATGGTCTTTTGCAACAGACGAAGAAAGCGGAATTCGTGCTCATTATCCAGTAATAGTGAATGGCATTTATATTAAATTAATACAATGGCCAGACGTAACCACAGTTGATTTAAACGAAATGCAAACAGAAGCATGGGCTGATCTTTTACCCGGCAAACCAATAAGTCCACTGATACATCAGGTTATATTGAGGGATGCTCTTATTAATAATAATTTAATGTTATATGATACAGTAAGCAAGGAGTTCAGTAGATGATCTCGTTCACAAACGATAAGCATGTGTTTGGATTTACATTCAACTTCAAACGTATATACCATTTTAGGTATTTCAAATTACAAAAGAGATTTGATATAGGAAGACAATATTTATGAAAATTAGCAAAATACCAGGACTAGGACGATTCGGAATCTTCATTGACGATGTTGATTTCACTACTATTACTAATGAAGAATGGATAGAGATTGGTAAACTACACTTACAAAATTTCGTAACCATAATACGTGATTGTAACCTGTCGTGGGATAAACAAACAGATTTTTGCACACAGTTTGGAGACACTAGATACGGAGTTCGTTATCTAATCCTTAAGAAATATCCAGGAAAGACATTTACTCAGATAGCAAGATTAGCTATGCAAGATGATCCAAGTGTCGATGAGATTGATCGCATTAGATTAAAAAGTATTGTCAACATGCAAGAAATAACATCCGACGGGAAGCATGTTATGCGGGTTACCGGCAAACGTGACGAAAAAGGTAATGCCTTAGGAATGTTTGCAGAAGGTGAATTATTATGGCATAGCAACGAAAGCGGAACATTAACATTTACACCGGGTGTTGCGTTACTAGGTGCAGAAAATATGATTGGCTCTAGTACTGGATTTATAACTACGCCGGATTATTATGAGAATGTTAGCAACGCATTTCGAAGTGAATTAGATGAAATGATTCTGTTACATAGATTTACTCCTGGACGTATTAATCCTGGCTTACGTATGGAACAGGACGAAGTCATGCATGCCAATATGTGCCCTGAAGATGATATGGAGATTCCAATTGTCATGCGAAGTCCTGGCGGGATTATTGGATTACATTATAGTGCTAATACTATCTACCGCATCAAGGGGATGACACCAGAAGAAAGTGATAGTGTATTTGCTGAAATAAACAAAGAATTGTTCGTTGACAAATACATATATGACCACTGGTATCAAAGTAACAATGATTTCTGTTTGTTTGATAACAGCATAACATTGCATCGTAGACTGGGTGATATTAAAAATAGATTATGTTATCGTGTTCAGCACGATTATAGTAATCTACAAGATGGATTTTGGCAACCATATTTACATGAACCAACAGCTAAGTTATATGAAGACGAAATTAAATACTATATTGACTTGGCTGGAATAAAAGATTTTAAACTACCAGTATGAGATTAGTAATTACAGCATTGATGTTATTGTTAGGAGTTTATGCAGTGGTGCATATTGAATGGTATTGGTTACTGTTAGCTTTAACGTACACTGTTGTAATAAATGATATATTTTGTCATCGTATTTGTAGTCATGGAATGTTTGATATTAATACAGACTCAAAATTGTACAAGATATTAACCTTTCTAGCAAGTGCTGATATGGGATACGGCCCAGTACAATGGATTGTCATGTCCCATCAATTACACCATGTACATAGTGATAAGGGTCCGGAAGATGTAATGAATTGGAGATATCACTGGTATTCAACTACTATAGTAAGTCCTATTCCCCGCAAAGATGTCAAGCCAAAAAACTATGCTGCCTACATTGAACGCAGAAAAGCAAAGTATGCTTACATAGTAAATGATGCTTGGACTAAGTGGTGTTGTACTCATCAGAATAATATTTCTATTGCAATGCTAATTACATTAGCTATTCTTTGTCCTATAGTACTTCTTAACGTAGTTTGTGTGGGTCGATTGTTATTAACTATAATGACTGGATTAGCCGGACTATGCGGTCACATTAAGAATTTCCCCCTAAGCTATAGGAACTTTGATACAGATGATACCTCTTCAAATAATTTGTTATTTCATTATATGTTTTTAGGATTGTTTGCTGGTATGTTACAAAATAATCATCACGGATTACCTAAGGCAATATCCCCTAATACTAAATGGTATGAGGTTGATACAAGTTATCCTATAGTATTACTGTTAAAAAATAACATGGAAAAGAAATGATGATTGGTATAAACAACAATCCATACTATAATATGGAACAATATTTAGATATGTCTGAATTTGAAAGACTACAACCTGAAATCATTACAGGGTTTGCAGTAGCAAGAGAATTTGCCAAAGAAGGTACTTGGATGGCTCCTGGGTTTACATTTGAAAACATGAGTTATCGTATTAACTGGAAACCCATCTATGAAGCAATGAATGAGTTTATGGCACTACCTGAAGACAATCTCATTAAGCAAGCCGGAATGAAACTAATGCCGGCCGACTTCAAAGACTTTAAAGAACGTAATAAGTTTACACGTTTTTTAAAAATGGCTATGGGTGCATATGATCCTTATATCTATTACTATCTCTGGGAAGAAGGAAGTTGGGATAATAGAACCGCTGAACGTAAACTAACAGAAGAAGCAGAATACTTTCCTAATGTAGTTAAATGGGTAGAAAAAACTATCACTGATGGTATCTTTGAACATATCGGTAGAGTTATATTTTTTCACTGTGAGGCCGACGGTATACCCTTTGAACACAGAGACTTAGACGCTAAGAACGGAATGAATGTCACATTTGATCATCGTAATGAATTCATACATATACGTCCTAATACAAAGAAAGCATTTTACTTGTGGGACCCTGAATCAAATAATAAAACATATCTAAATACAAGAGCGGCATGGTGGAATGATAATGATTGGCACGGCGGCGAAAAGATTATAGAGCAGAGTTATAGCTTACGCATCGATGGCAAATTCACTGAGCATTTTCGTAAGAAACTGGGAATAGAACATTTGGAGAATTATTAATGAAATTAATAGGAAATTATAGCGATTGGATTAAACAAGAATGGATTGACTGCATGTTAAGTAACGATGGCTGGTGCTTGCCAAGAGATTACGGAACAGATCAAAAAAGTCGTATACAAGGAATGGTTAATTACTGCGGACCAATCTCATGTGAACGTGCATTGAATGGTGGTTATGATTTTTCTAAAATACATTATCGTGTATTTAATAAAACAAATGTTCCGTTTAATTTGAAATTTTCAGAAAATGAAGATGACATTGAATGGCGATTTGTTAAACTATTACCCGGCGATGTAATGCCTATGCACTTAGATAGTGACGAACCTGATCTTATCAGTAAAAAATACTGGATGCCGTTGCAAGACTACCAAAATGGTCATGTATTTATTTGGGGAGAAACATCTATCACAGGATGGAAAAAAGGCAATATTTACCAATTTGAAGATAATAATGAATGGCATGGTGCTTGCAATATAGGATATTCACCTAGAATTATTCTTAATCTAAATGTATGGAATCCTAACTTGGATATTTTTATAAATGGAATTAGTTAATAATTATTCATCTTGGATCATTCCAGAATTTATAGAGTTTATTAAAACAAATGACGGTGATACTATGCCAGTATGGCAACCGGATAAATGGAAAGGTCATCCTCTTTTAGATGCCGCAAGAGAAAAAACTCGTTGTGGATATGCACATCGTAATCATGATTTCCAACAATTCAATTCACAATCATCTGACATGAGTAAATTCAATCTAACATTACCGCATATACCCGATGACGATAGAAAAAGTTTCTGGTGGATAGTTAAGTTATTTCCTGGACAAATGCAACCGATGCATTTTGATCCGCATCTAATTTCAATACCTAATCCACTAAGATACACTATGTTTTTAGAAGATTGGAAACCAGGTCATATATTTGTATGGGATGACAATTATATATCTAGTTATAAAGCAGGAGATATGTTCAAGTGGAATGATCCTATGATGTATCATGGAGTTGTAAATATTGGCCATGAAACTAGGTACACATTGCAAATTACAACATACGATTAATATGTCTGCCTATATTACAGGTGAAAAGAATTTAACGTTTTTACATATACCTAAAACAGCAGGTACTAGTATGCTTGAATGGTTACGTACTAATAAGGGTAACAGCACAGTAAATGAATGGGAATCACATCCTAAACATTCAGAATTACCACAAGGAAATTATTCTTTTACCATAGTAAGAAATCCGTGGGATAGGATGGTTAGTGCATACCATTATTTAAAAAACATTTCGTTACCTGAGGGAAGTAGTTGGTTGAAACTAAACAACATCACCGAAGAAAATTTCCCCACCTTCAAGGTATGGATTGAAAATTTATCTAACTTTGACAACCCGGTAGATTATTGGTTTAGACCAGAAACAGAACAAATTGAATGGTTAGATTATCCTGTAAACTTAGTTTTAAGATTTGAAAATTTAGCAGAAAACTTTTCACAGATACAACGGTTCTATGGATGTGTTGATACGTTGCCTAAATTATACGTTACTAACCATAGCTCGTATAAAGATTACTATAGTCACAACACTAGAACAATTGTTGAAAAATTGTCACAGCGTGACATTGAAATCTTCAAGTACAGTTTTTAATATCCAATAATATGAAATTGATATTTTGGAGTTAAACCGGCATTGATCCCTGAATGCCAATCTCTAAAGTTATTCCATTCAAATAAAGTACCTTGAGGACTGGCAACAAAATAATCTTGTTCTTCTTTTCCTAAGTAAAAAATATGACCATGTGTAGGCTTAGAAATGCAACAAACAAATCTTCTAGGAATTCCTTTCTTAAGATATTCATCAACGCTATCATCACCGTCAAAATGCCAAGGCGCCATGGTTCCGGGGTCTAATCTACTAATCCATGCACGATGCATACCATTTAACCCCAAATGGTCTACTATTTTTTCAGTAACCTCTAATGGAAAACCAGTACCTGGATAGTAATTACTCCATTTAATAGCAGGCAGATTAAAATTAGCTTCTTTCCAGTTCTTGAAAACAACTTTCATTTCATTACCGTCTTTTTCCATTGTTTCCCACAAAAGCCAGTCAGTTGTATCTGGTTGATGTAATTCCTCCGGTAACCCCAATGATTCGATCAAAGCGTTCCAATCTATTTCATTATATAACGGCAACAATTTACAATTTTTCATCAAATAACTTTCTATAAAATTCAGGGAATGGGTTTTGAGACCAAGTATTATGCAAGTGGCTTAGCATTGTATTTTTAAAAAAAACTGAGAAATCAACTACATCTTTGGTAGTAGCAGAATCAAATCTACTACTACTATCAGGACCGATCAAGCCCTCTATTTTATTTCTTTCTATATATGGATATGACATCTCTATACAACCATAAAAATCAAACGTAGTTATCTTATTATTATTTATGAAGAAACAGTGAGGATATAATGCCATTTTATAATAGCCACATTCTTTGATGTCTTTTAATATATTAAAAATTTGATCTTTCCAATCAGGACATTCTATATCTAAACTTCTGTTGGGATTTGTTACTATGTTATTCAACGTTTCTCCGGGAAATTCGATAAAGATACTTCTCTTAATATTATCAATCTCAATTAGTTTAGCCGCCCAATCAAATTTTTGAAAATAGGTTAAATATCGTATTTCTCTTTCAAAGAAAAAATCGATAAGTTCTTTAGTCATTTTTGTGTTTTCGTTTTGATATGGTTCATTTTCATCCCAGATCATACACATCATTGTTTTCTCAGAGTTGACTTTGGGAGTATACATCATATTAGTAGTAACTTCATGGTCACCTGTATAGTCTATCTTATAAAAATATTCCCATTTGCTAGTGTCAATCATACTATCTCCAGATCAAATCCAATTGGCAATTTCTGTTGTAATTTAGGTATCACATCATTTTCCAATGTCATCAAAACAACATTGCCAAATGAAAAGTTGTCAATTACTCCTAGTTTGTTAAATGAATTTAATAAAGGACTGATCGTATTGTCAAATTTAAATCTTCGGTCATTGATGCTTGAAATTGATGATGTTAATCTTATGTTTATGGGGTTGTTTAACACTGGTCTCGACATTAGTTTTCGCACTACTAATTGTATTCTAGGATATCTACCAAAGTTTGCCGCAGTATGTAATCTACCTGCATCCATCTCATACCAGATCCCATCAGCATTTAATTTATGTGTTTTACCAAAATCTAAATCTATCAAATAACATTCTTCAGCTTGTATAGTAAGATGGTATCTATCGTCTATGTCGGCATGTGCGTGATAACACTGTACGGGTTCTAATACTATTTTTCTAGCTTCTCCAATGTTTGTCAATGGCTTAAGTAACTCTTCCCAAACAGTACCTACATATTCTGCTTTAATTACCCAGGGATCATAAAAGAAATCCCCGGTTGGTTCATTGATAACAGTTTTCATAACTTGATCGTCGGTTATGTCATATAACGCCTGAAATAAATTAGTACTCACAGTAAAATTAGTTGGTGAAAGCATGAAATATTTATGAACACCTACTTCTATCATTAAATAAGTTATGGAACGTATTCGTATAGCACATACATATGATGCAAAATGGTTAGAAATTGAACGCCCACAGCCCTTAGTAGATAACCATATTGAAAGTCTAATAGCCAAAGTAATTAAAGGTGGAGTTTTTACAGACATAACCGATCAAGTCTACACTGACTTTAAAACGGAAATGCATACTTGGCTAAGTATGTCAACACTTAATAGCCTCACTGGTCTGGAACACTTTCAACGTATAGATATCATCAACGGTTGTACTCAATACATTGACAACATATACATTGACGGCCCTGCTCAAACAATTGAAGGTGATTATAGATATCATCAACGATTAAACAAACCCTGTTCTGTTATTGGATTACTTGCCCCCAACGTCCCACTAATCATAGCGTTGCCATTCCCTAGAGTAGGTCAAGTGCATGAGCAAATGGAAACTATACTCAATGAATGCATAGAAAAGAACATACCTGTACATATAGATGGTGCATGGATAACTTGCTGTAGAGATATAGAGTTTGATCTTAACCATACTGCAATACATAGTGTAGGTATAAGTCTAAGCAAGGGTTTGGGTCTAGGTTGGAATAGAATTGGTATCCGTTATAGTAGGAATGATGCACCAAACAGTGTTACAATCATGAATGACTTCCACATGAACAACCGTGCGTTATCAATGATAGGACTATATTTTCTAAGAAACTTGCCCCCAGACTATCTTTGGAACAAGTATAGTAGTAGCTATTATAAAATCTGTACTGACTTTAATCTAACACCAACCAAGTCAATACATCTTGCATTACGTGACGGTCAACCAGTTGGACTAAGTCCCTTAATAAGGTTTTTGAATGAATGATTTTACAGTTGATGGGGTGAAGATACCATTTAGTAACGACTACCGGCGTATTGCTATTAGTCTTAGTGGCGGAGCTGATAGTGCTTTGCTTGCATATCTATTATGTAAGCATATAACAGAGAATAAACTTGACATTGATTTGTTTATAATAAGTCATGTACGTATGTGGAAATCACGCCCGTGGCAAAAGTATAATGGATTGGATGTTTACAGTTATCTGATACGTAAATTTAAAAACATACACTTTACCCGATATGAAAACTTCATTCCACCTGACTTAGAATGGGGTGACACTGGCCCAACATTAACTGATGAATATGGTAAACTAGTATCAGGTGATATCACGGAGATACGTAGTTACGCTGAATACATTTGCTTCCATGAAGATGTACATGCATATTATAATGCAGTCACCCATAATCCTAGAGGTATTGACTTAGGTGGAATGGATAAGAGAAATATTGAACCTACTGACGATAATCAACATTTGCGTTATACTAAACATATGGATAGAGATGCAATTCACCCCTTTAGATTTATTGAGAAAGATTGGGTTGTTAAACAGTATAAAGACTTAAATATCATGGATCTGTTCTTTACTACACGTAGTTGTGAAGGTGAATTTCCTGATATTACATATGAAACATATGAGATAGGACAACATGTACCAGAATGCGGGGAATGCTTCTGGTGTAAAGAAAGAGGATGGGCAATTGCACAAAATAAGTAGAACATTCTGTATGCACCCATTCACTGGGTTAGCAACTAGAGAAGACGGAGCAATACAAGTATGCTGTCGTAGCCACCCTATAGGCAATATACAAGACAATACATTAGAAGAAATATGGAACAATGATAACATGCGGCGTATACGTCAGCAAGTGTTACATAGTGAACGTCCATCTGAATGTGAACCATGCTTTAGCTTAGAGGATCAAGGTGTTGAGAGTTTACGTCAGCGTCACATCGAACCCAAGATACCAGAGAGTCGCATTACATTATACCCTCATGCTATGAATGGTATGGATGAACATTTCAACATGCCATTTGAATTCCCTACAATGGAAATCAAACTCAACAACTTATGTAATCTTAAATGTCGTATGTGTCATCCAGTAGATAGCACAAGTTGGAATGATTGGGAAGTAGTAGAGCCTTTCTATAAGAAAGAAAACAATATCATTGTTGGCTTAGTTGATAAGCACAATCTAAAGAATAAGCCTCATTTAGATAAGTTTGAAGACAATCCTAATTGGTGGGATAGTTTCGAAAAGTTATTACCGTATTTTCGCAGAGTAGAGTTTGCCGGTGGTGAGCCCTTAATGGATCCTCAGCACTATAAAATACTTGACATGCTCAAGCCCTATGGTAAAGATATTGAAATCAAATATGCTACTAACCTGAGTATGCTAGGTAAAGGTAGTCGCAATATCTATGACTACTGGCCATACTTTAAGTCTGTTGCACTAAACGTAAGTATTGATGGTATGAAAGACTCTTATGAGTATATCAGGGGCAATGCTGATTGGGATACATTAATTAAGAATGTCAAAGAAGTTCAAAAGATACCTAACATCAGTAGAATCGTAGGTGCAGTAGCAGTTCAAGTATCAAACGTATTAGTGTTGGATAAGATGATTGAATACTTCTTAGATGATTTGGGTATTGTGTTCTACACTAACATGGTCAAGTATCCTAACTGTCTAAGCACACAAGTATTACCAGAACGTTTAAAGAATATAGTTACTGAAAGATTAACTGATGTATCTGAAAGATTGATAAACTTTAAACTAGTAAAACAACATCCAATGCTATATGAATTGACATTGAATCAGATACAGGGTGTAATTAACTTTATGAAGGCAAAAGATGAACATCATTTATGGAATGACACAATTAACTTTAATATGCAACTTGATGCTACACGCAACCAAAGTTTCTTAGATGTTACCCCGGAGTTTAAAATTTATGTATAAAATAACAAGTCGCTGGCCACATCAAGATTCTATTAAGATTGAATGGAATCTAGGCAAACGCTGTAACTATGATTGTAGTTATTGCCCAAGTAGTATACATGATAACAGTAGTCCACACACTGATATAGCAATACTCAAAGCAACGGTAGACAAGTTAAAGATGTTAGATAAACCCATACGCCTCAGCTTCACCGGCGGAGAGCCAACAGTACATCCTAATTTCTCGGAACTTATAGAATACTGTAGAGATGCAGGAGTTAGTTGGATTAGTGTAACAACTAATGGGACTAGAACAGCGGCCTGGTACACAAAACAACGTGTTGATCATTATGTTTTTAGCATCCATTTTGAATATGACTACAGCAAAATATTAGATACTATAGCCAGTGTCATTGAAGTTAAAGATAAGTTGATGGTTAACATAATGGCCCTACATAATAAAATGAACGAAGTTAGAGATATTGTTGTAAAGTGTAAAGTATGGTACATCCCTTATGCAATCAGAAGAATACGCTGGACAGAGGGTGATCCTGATTTGTTTGATGACCTGCGATATACACCTGAAGACTTAGATTGGATTAAAGAACAAGAAGCTACAGTTCAAGGCAATTGTTTGATTGATGTTGATACAATAATGCATTCTAATGATGTTATCAAACTTCACATGAACCAATACAAAGATTGGTCATGCAATGCCGGACTAGAAAGCCTAATGATTAACTGGGATGGGGACGTTCACAGAGCCACGTGTAGAGTAGGTGGAAGTCTAGGCAACATATATAACAGTAACTTTGTTAGTCCAACAAAACCTGTCACGTGTGACAGAAACTTCTGTACTTGCGCTGCTGATATACCTATTACAAAACTAAAGATTTCGTAACGTGTGTTTCGGGTTGGCATCCGCATGTTTTTCTTGGACAAATGATTGGTTTGAAATCAATGATAGGTGCAAAGTCTTGTTCAAATGTTTCTGAAAATACATTTGGAATATTATCTCCGAATACAGGTTCTTGACATGACCCGGTTGCAGACCCGTCAGCATTGATTAATAATGTTTCTAGTGCTACATTGCACTTCCAACCTTCAAAATCGTTCCACCGATTAACAATAATAGAATGCGCTCTTGCTGGGAAAGAGGTATCGTCATTGAACATTACTACACTCTCATATGGTCTAAGAATATCATAATTTTTAATGATCCAATCAGAATCCGGAACACGCTTGAGACTAGCATTTACGTATGCAATTTGTTCTTCATTGTATGCATCCATTCCTCTGAGAGGTGCATCAATAATTTCTTTTGTCTGAATCATCCAGGGATACTTGCTATCTTTCATTTTTTCGACTAGTGAAACACATTTATCCCAATGTTGAGCATCCATTAACATTAAGCCAAGCATTTTAACTCCTCTACCATGTAACATATCTGCTACATTAATGACATGGTCAATATCAGCAAATTCATGGTGAACACTTATATTCACTGCATCAAAGAATTTAGAATTTTCTTCCCACCATCTAATGGTTCTTGAGCCATTCGTAATTGCAGTTAATCTAACATCATGCTTCTCTTTTATTCCTTCACAAAATCTTTCAATATGAGGCCACATTGTGGGTTCTCCCCCACCGGTAAAAAACAAATGAAATTGTGTCTTATTGAGATTTTTAGTATAAGCATCAAATAGAATTCGAAAATTCTTAATTATAGTTTCAACGTTTTTTGGATATCTATACTTACCGACGTTACCTGAACCGGGGAAACAGTATGAGCAACTATAGTTACAAATATCTGTGGGTATAAATCTTACTTGAAGAACATTGGGTTCTAGTGTAGATATAATTTTTATAGGGAATTTTTTCATAATATGTTTACTAGTTCGGGGAAAATTGTTTTTGCATCAGTTGTTCGTATGTTATCTAAGTTATTTACATATTCTTTAAAGTCAGGAAGTAAATGAGTATGGTTTTCGGCCATTATAAATTTTAAGATACCTTCCCAACGCTTCCATCCATAGGGATTGTCATGCCAGAAGTTATCATCTTGTCTGTAGTTATCCCATAACCATTGTTTAAACTCTGCAAAGTCTCTTACTAACTGCTCTTTATCTTCTTGTGGTAGAATCCTAGCACTTAAGAAGGTAGGGATATACAGTAAGTGTAGATTAATAATTCCGCCACCGGTTTCATACTCGTCTAGTTTAAATTTATTGATTTTCTTAAAACCCTGTGATAGTTTCCATTTAGCAAAGTCAATGATATGTTTAACGTTAAACACTTGCACTGCACATGCAATAGCACAATGTATATTGTCCGGTGCCGAATCCATTAACCATAAACTACGTTCAATGTCTTCCCAATTAGTGGGAAACCGAATATAATGATTACGGTCAAAAATTCCATCAATACTAAATGCATATCTAACTTGTTTGAATTGACTCCAAACATTAATGATATCTTCATTAACAAATATGCCATTGCTATTGTAACGTAGATTTATATTTTTAGCATATCCTCGCTTGATTATCTCATTCAAGAATCTACGATGTTCTTTAATCATTAGTGGTTCACCGCCGGCAAAGTATAGTTGTGTGATGTTTGGAATCTGCTCAAAGATATCGTCCCAGAATTCTGGCTTTTCATACCAAGTATTATTGAATTCAGACTTGTCAAACTCTACTTGTTTGATAACTATAGTGCTTTTTGTTTTAGCTATTAACTTATCATAGTCTTGCAACCATTTGCTACTATCATGCGGGCTACACATCACGCACTTTAGATTGCATGTATGTCCTAATCGCAAGTCTAAGTAACGAATGATAGGTGGCACTTTACCAGTCTCATCAGTCTCATCAATGAGTTTATTAAAATCTAAACCATCACGATTCCACTCATACATTTCCCATAGACGTTTACTTACTACGCCGTTCGATTCTTCTTCAAAGCATTTAGTACAACTAGCAGGAATCTTTCCGTCTAGCATAGTTAATCGCACATCACGCATGTATTCATTGTTGAATGATTCCAATGGGGTTTCACGTCCAAAGTTGGCAGGTTTGCCGTTCTCTTTCTTCACCAGACCCACAGTGTGATCTCCTGTACTTGCACCACTTGCATTAGTAACACAACATAGTCTAGCGTCACCGTTGGGTCGAGTAGCTAAGTGAATCCAGGGTAAAGCACAAAACGTAGGAGATCCTGTACGTTCTTCTATTAATTTAATATAATTTTTTATTTTTTCACTCATTTACAATTTGATCCATAGGTTTAGCAAACGAGGTGTTCACCCCACATGTCCTCGCACACACTATTAATTTATTAGTGTTCCAATAATTATCCCAAACGTTTTGATATTCATTACTTTCTATGATTTCTTTTACAGAACGAATAAGCGTATTGGTATCTCCTAATTTACTCATTAGTTCATGGTGTTGTTCTAACATATGCGTCCTAACAGTAGAAGCACCATCTTTTGGAATGTGACTATAAGGGACACTTGACACCCAACAACATGGATATAAATTTTTATAAGCATCAATATACACTTCTTTGTTTTTTTGTACTCTACATTCTATTTTTGAATGCTCTAATACGTCTTTATACGAATCTATAGTTTTCCTGTCAATGAATTTTAAAGGAGTATCTGATGCAGGTTCTATATAATGAGATAAAGTTCCATCACGATTCATTACCTTAACTTGTGGTTCTAAAATAAATCGACTGCTATTCTTAATAGTAAATTTAGAAAACCCCATTTCATTTGCAAGCTGTCTTGCATTCTCTACTTGATGCTCATTGTGTTTGAATCTAATGAATACCCATTCAGCTATTCCTCCAGCGGCAATGAATGCTTTGGCATTTTTAATCACTGTTTCATATTTTGTATTGATTCTATACAAATGGTGTGTATCCTCTAATCCATCTAAGGCAAATACAACATTGTGATTATTTGGAAGAGAAATAGCCAATTCACTCCACCATTGTGTAGTCCTAGCGCCACCGTTAGTGTGAATACTTATATGAACCTCAGGCGCTACGGTTTTAGAATAACTACACATTTCAATTAAGTCGTTATTCATCATAGGATCACCAAAGTTACCACAAAAGTAATAACTTTTAATTTGATGAAGTATCTCTAAGGACATGATGGATTTAAAATCTTCCAAAGACCAATTTTGTATTTTGATTAGTGGATTATCTAATCCACCGTTAATGTTTCTATTACACATGGGACAACTGGCTTGGCAGTTATTGGTTATTTCTAAATGTAACTGATTTAATACATTAAACTTAAACATTGGTTTTTATCTTAATTCGTTGTTCATCTACACCAAGGTACGGGCTAGATGATCCGCACATTATAATACAAGTAGAACTTGATCGATCCTTCCATTTTTTCTGCCACATTGTTTGCCATTGTTCAGTATTAATGATATTCTTTAAACCCGTATCTAACACATTAAGACGAGGAAACTCTAATACTTGATTTTTTATTTTTATACCCTCCTCAATTACGGAATCTTCTTGATACAAGTTAAATTTTTTAAGAAAATCAATATCATAATTTGTATACAAGAACGCTCCTATCATACAGCAAGGACTAAGTTGATAATGAGCATCAATGTACAATTCTTTGTGTGTAATTGCTAGGCAATTTATGTTGTCGGCATCTTCCCATTGTTGATGCCCTGATAATTCTTTTTTACCAACAAATTTAATCACGCTATCAGTAGGAGTTTCAATGTTATATAAAACTTTACCTAAGGAGTCAACTACTGGAAACAATTGCCCCTTACCTATTCGTCTACTGTTTTTCAATGTGAATTTCTTAAACCCCAATTCTTTGGATAATTGTTCAACATCATTAACCTGATGTTCATTATGTTTGAATCTAATGAAACACCATTCAGCGTTTCCACCTTCAGCAATAAAAGTTTTAGCATTTTTGATGATCAGATTGTAATCGGTATTCATGCGGTATAAATGATGTGTATCCTCTAATCCATCTAAGGCAAAAATCACATTATGTTTATTTGGTAATGATTGATACAATGTTTTCCACCAAATGGTAGACCTCATGCTACCATTTGTGTGAATCAATACTTCTATATTTGGGGCATTAGTTTTTAAGTATTCACACATCTTAATCAGATCATTGTTCATCAATGGATCCCCAAAGTTACCACAGAAATTAACCGTATTAACTTGTTCTAGTATTTCCTTAGAAAATATATTTACAAAATCATCTATTTTCCAATCATTGATGGGTAATAGAGGATTAGTAATGCCCCCGTGAATATTTCTAGGGCACATAGGACAGGAGGCCTGACACCTATTTGAAATTTCAATATGTATTATTGACAACTCATCAAAACTAAACATTCTTATATCCTATAATCATCCAACGTTCATATAGTGGTGTTGTTAGTGAACCAGACCACATTGCATTCATCTTACTTTGTTCTTTAAATTCTGCTAATGTTTTTGCGGTACGAACATGTTCTGGTAGATCATAGTTGTTACTCTGCACTACTACCAATGCTGTTTTAGGCAATTGAGTCAACCAAAAATCATATTGTGCTTGTGTTAAATGTTCGCAACTAGTGTTAATAATTATGTCACCTACAGACCATTCGTTTTCTTGTTGACGCAAATAAGAAAGATGGCACATGTCTGCGGTAATAGCTTTGAATCTACCGACCATTTCTTCTTGTTTGTTCATCATTGATGCTATTGGTTCACATGCCGGATCAATATCAGTACTCCAAATTTGAGTTACTGGAATATTACTTTGGAATATCATACTAGATAATATTCCTAACCAGCCACCGTGTATCTCAATGAAAGATGGCTTATGAACATATGGTTCTAATTTTTCAATTAACCATTCTTTACTTTTGAGTTGCCCACTCCAAAATCCATCAAGTGTACGCATGGGATCAGGACTTTGGCGTATAGCCTGCATCCAAAAATGTAAATGTTCAGTATCAATTTTCATATTAATTACTTATCAGATGTTTTTCTCAGTGTATCTTATTGTCATTCAAGGCCTAATTCCTTGCGTATTTTTGTAGCACTAATATCCGTAACAGCATCATCAAATGTCTCTTCGCCCGAGGTATATCCAACTCCACGACCCCATCCAATGTGAACAATATTAGGTACTACTTGTATTTCATATTGTCCTTGATATATTGGATCTAAATCTCTACGAATAAACTTAGTAACTTGGTTAATTTCAAATGGATTACTGCCTTGCCAACCCTGTACATCACGAATTTGTATGACAACTTGTCCAGTACGTTGTATCAGTTTATCAAATAATGCACGATGTCCATCATGCCATGGTTGCCAGCGCCCCAACATCTGCACCGTTTCTTTTTTCCAATTAAAAACAGGACGTCTGCGATTTTCAACAATGTGATCTGTAATAAATTCAGCCCATTTCTCACAATTTTGTTCAGTGATACGGAAATCATATACTTCGGGTTCTACAAACATAGCATTGGTATCTGCATAACGACCTTCACGGATAGTATCTACCCAAATAGTCCAATCTGCTTTATATAGATTACGCATTTCTACTAATGGTGCTACAAAGTCAGCAATCATATAATCATATGCAGTAAGTTTGTCGGCTAATTTACGCATTCTTTTTGCTTGGCGAATGCGTCCTGACTCTGAAAAATCCCAGTCATTGTACTGTTCACGGATTTCGTCAGCATTTAACCAACCTACTAATTTGTTAGCATTTTGTAATTGTTTTTGCAATTCTTGTGCTAATGTAGTTTTACCTGATCCAGGTAGTCCCATAATTAAAATTCTTTGTGTCATTTTAGTTCCTTTAAAATTTGAAGTTCTGGTATCATGTTGAATATATTTTCTTCTCTTACTTTATCTATACTGTTAGAAATTACTATAAATTTCAAACGATTTTTCATACTATGAGGTTTTTCTAATTCGTGTATGATATGAGTGAAACGGTTGTCGATAGATGTTTTATGTTTTGCATTAAACTCTTTAATGAAAGTCTTCAATTTTCCTAATGTTGTTTTGCGGAAATGATCCGGAAGAATACTTACATGATAGTGTTCTGGAAACTGTAATAGATTGATAAAGAAATTTTGATGATTGTGCTTACTAGTAATTACACCTATATTTACTAAATGCTCAATGATTTCAGGGAGTCTGAATACATTCCAAGCACCAACAGTGATTCCGGGGCGAACTACAATGTTGTCCAGTGCTGCCATTTGTTTTAAATTATCTTCAACTTTATGCCAAACAGTTCCTGAACGTAATAGCTCGGCTCTTTCACCTATCTCATCAATACTTGTCCAAACTTCAACCTTACCGGGTTTCCATAACTTCCAATAATCTAACGCATTCTTTTTGCCATAAGTAAGAGTAGATGCATTTGTATTGTATGAAATATATGTATCAGTGCGCTTATTCTCAATCAACATATCAAGTATTTGCCAATGTTCTGGCATGATTAAGGGTTCACCACCTGCAAAATAAACTCGTTCAACATGTTTAACCTGATCTTTTAGGAAATCAAAATTTGACATATTATTAACGGATTCAATATTCCAAACTTTTTCTTGATTTGAAATCCAACCTAGCTTTTTAGCATCGGGTACCCAAGCAGAACTAAATCTTGGGCCACAACTACGACACTTCATGTTACATAGATTACTGAAACGAAAGTCCCAGTATTTCAATTCCATTTTGTTACAGGTTCCGTCGGCTTCAGTAATGATTGGTATGTTTTTTAATACACTCTTAAAATCGTTATTATGAAATATGCGGGAACTCTCACCAGTAACTCTTTCTTGGTTGAAACACGTAGAACATATATTAGGTTCACGACCTTCCATCATCTCTTTACGTAACAACTTCATGTTATCGCTATTCCAAATCTTTTCAATTGGTTCGGTAGTGAGATCTCCTGCATAATAATTATAAGGACTAGTCAGACAACATGGTACAATTTTACCATCAGGTTCAAATGCTAGATGCATCCAAGGTACTGCACATATTACATCTTTGGGTGATAATTCTTTTGAGTTTTTCTTTTTTCGTATTACTCTTAGTGCTTGTTGTTTACGAATAAAACTTCTAATAGTGTTTAACATCCCCATTAGATTTTTCCTAATTTAATTTTTGGTATCTTGCTATCAGCACTGCTAACACAGCTTGGGGTAGTACAAATTGTAGGCTTATCAAAAATAGTAAACCCCTCACTTAGTGTTCCCAGTCTTTGATCATGACAACTATAACTACGTTTAACTTCATTCTCACGTATAACAATACCTTGATAGCCACTGTTACACATCCAGCCTTCAAACTTATTAAAGCCAAATGCATTGAATCGTTCAGCTTGGTCTAAGTGCCAAACTTTATCTTCATTGTCTATTAATTTTACTTGTAACAATTCTTCTTCCCTAACATGTTGCGGGAATCCTCTTCTCATCAATTGTATCATATCTTCGGTGTATCCGTCAACTACTTTACTAGCAGTTGGGTCACTCTGTGGCTTTAATGTAACATTAATTCCCCGTTCACTAAATCGCTTACATCTAATATATAGATTCATAAACTGTTCTGGAACCATTACTTGATTGACTGTTACAAATACATCATTTTGGTTCAAGAACAATATCTTATCACCAAACTCCTTTTCATCTGCAAACTCATGGTGAAAGCTAGCAGTAATACTACGGCGTCTACTAAATTCAGTTGCCTTCAACCATCGTTCCCACCATTGAATGCCGGGACTTAGATTAGTAGTCATGTGTATACTATCATACAATGTACGTTCTGCTAACACTAAGAAGTGTTTGTATGCTGTAGGTTCACCACCACTGAATGACCAATGAAACTTTGTGTATCCATTACCGGCGGCTTGCATTCTGATGTTGTCCATTGTCTTTAGATAGACTTCTAGTTCTTGATGATCGGGTATTTGTGTGTTAGCATAGGGCCAACAGTAACTACATTTGTAATTACAGAATCTTCCTAGTATCCAACTGATAGAGAATAGATTCTTATCAAGCATAGTTGCTTGACCAAACTTAACAATCTTGGTCCAGGGTATTGATGTAAAATCTGTCATTGTGAACCACTTCTAGTTATATTACTGACGACCATGACATGCTCAATTTTAATATTGTCCATTCTAATAGTCGGTGTTCTTGGCAATAGTTTAACACCGCCGTAACCGGATACCATATCAGTGACAACGTTTCTTGCACGCCATATCCTAACTTTAAGTATATCATAAAATGAAACAACATAATCAAAATTGAAATCATCTACTATCTCTGCGTTAGCATCTACTACCCAAAAATAGTCAGTTGAGCATAGTTTAGCAGCCTGAATATATGTTTGATGTGATCCAACTGCCCCAACAACTCTTTTTGCTCTCGGGAATCGTTCACATAGTTTCTTATAATTGTAGTCACTGTTTGGTTCATGATAGCTAATGAACACAATGTCGTACTCCTTGCTATGTGGTTCTTTTAAAAACAGTTCAGGGCTACGATAAACAGGACTAACTGTTTCTTTGTATCGTTTGCTATGTTCAACCGATAACATATCTTTTATCTTTATATGATTGATTGCTTTTCCCAAATTATTACATTTTTCAATCAAGTTTACAGATGATATTGCGTTATTAAAAATTCTATCTAAGTAATCAAAATCTTCTATTTCAGTGTAATCAAATCGTTTGATGACTGTCATATAAACACCTAACCTAGCACCATAGATAGCCCATAATCCGTTCTCAACATCTTGCCCTATGTGCATCCAGTTCCACAATCTGTCAAAGTTACGCCAATCTATCTCATCAAGTTCGCATATCACACCCTTATCGTTCAAACATAGTTTGACACCATCACGGAACCCTGCTCTCCATGCTTGTTTTGGGCTACTGCTAATCATAGCTGTACTACCCGCATGATTCAATTGCAGATAATTTTCTAAGTGAAAGTCTACTTTGGTCTCAAGATTCTGGCTATTTTCATGCGTTTGCATGTTCTTTATCAGTTCAGTGGGCCAGACTTTGATGCCACCGTTACCATATTTTGTTCCGTTGATACAGTTCAACCCACTGAAACTTAAAACACTAGTGCTAAGGTCAACATCATCATTGAGTTCAATAGTAGTATGGAAGAAATCACGGTTGACAATATTGTCACCATCGACTATAATCACGTTCTTAGTTAATGATATCTCTGCAACTTTTTTGTGAGCGGTATCAGAACCCTTGACACCATGTACTCTGAGAGCATCTGGTCTAAGTGTCAGTAAGTGTTGAAAATTTTCATCACAATTGGGTTCATCGTAGCTAAGAAAAACAACGGTGTGTTCGTTGGGATTAAATATCATGATATATTTAATGACTAAAACGAATGGCACTAAATAAATTGGGTAAACAGAAGGTTGACTTTAAATCAAATCTGATGTATACTTCATGCATGAATTAAGAAAAAGCGCCGAAAAGCGACTTAAAAAAAGAAATTTGTAAACCAGGACTAAATAAGAGACTATGATGAATAAAACTTGTAAATCGCTGAAACATATGGGACTATGGTCTAGAATAACCTTAGCCTCTTTTGTACCAGCATATCCTACAAGTATTCGTGGCTCAAATGATAATACAGAACAAACGCCCCGGGGAACGGAATAACAAGTTAGCATCATAACAAATTATTTTGAACCCCTGGGAAACTAAAAAGTCTCAGGGGTTTTTGCTTTTGTAGCATAAAAACAACAAAAGGAATTGACGATAAATGGATAGTAAGATAGAATACGGTTCTTCTGACAAAACGGAATGGTTAAGGAATCATACGTTAACAGAAGAACAAAAGCGAAAGTTGATTGAACAAAAAATCAAGTTAGCTAAACAGTATCTTAATGCTAAGGTGAAAGCCAAAGCTACAAACTAAGATACAAGTGTTGATAGGCAACGAGGGCCGGAATACATCACTATAAAAATGTTACAAACGGGCGGACAGTAGGATGAAATCTATGGCGACAACGTAGAGATTAAAATCACTGGGTAGGGTATCAACCCTATCATAGTGTGGATGTTGAAAGATACATCACGCTATTCTAAAACACACTTCCGACAGTAGGCGGAACTCTTGCAGGATATGTCCATTCGGGTGAGTGTGTTTTAGAATAGCATAGTGCGAGGAAAAAAATTAGACCCTGTGAAGGTTGAAGGACGCACTTGACTATTAAAAATATGTTGGGGGTTAGTGTAGCGGTAACACCACAGACTTTGACTCTGTTATCACTGGTTCGAACCCAGTACCCTCTGCCAAATTTATATCCTGTTAGTTTAGAGGCCTAGAACGCTTGCCTTTCAAGTAGGAGATCACGGGTTCGAATCCCGTACAGGATGCCAGTTTTAGGATAGCAACAGCAAACAAATCCAATTTCACTTTTAATGAAAAAAGATGCTATCCTGTTTTATAATGCGACCGTAACTCAGTTGGATAGAGTACTAGGCTACGAACTTAGGAGTCGGGAGTTCGAATCTCTCCGGTCGCACCAATTAGCTGATGTAACACAGTGGTAGTGTACTTTCTTGGTAAGAAAGAGGTCGTGGGTTCAAATCCCGCCATCAGCACCATATAAAAACACATTCGCGGCTCCCGGGGCTGGGGGTATGTTGTACGACTACCCTAGAATGTGTTTTTATATGGTTGAGTAGCATAGTGGCTAATGCAATACCTTCATACGGTATCTATCGTCGGTTCGAGTCCGACCTCAACTACCAAACAATTTGGCCAATTAGCTCAGTGGTAGAGCACCGTCTTGATAAGGCGGGGGTCGATGGATCGTTCCCATCATTGGCTACCAAATTTCGGGATAGACGATATGATTGAGTCCCTTGTAATCTAGCACATGGCGGCATGTGTGACACACCAGTAGATTATAAAGGTCGATAAACTCTTGTATACGAGACAAACTAATTCAAGTGTACACCGAATTAGTTCCCGAAAACTTATTCATGGGCTGTTAGTGATAATGGGAGCACACCGGGCTTGCAACTCGGAAGTAAGAGTTCGATCCTCTTACGGTCCACCAAACAATGGAAGATAATGCAGGTGGGATGGTCCGCCGACTGGCCTTGAAAACCAGGTTCTCTTAACAGGGATGGGGTTCGACTCCTCTGTCTTCCGCCAAAAATAACTGGGTATATTGTCAACTTGGTAGACGGCCGGGCTTGGAACTCGGAGGCTGGAGGTTCAAATCCTCCTACCCAGACCACTTTTAGGATGCGTTCAGCAAATAAAAAATTCAACTTTTAATTGAAAAATAAGCATCCTGTTCTTTTCTATGGAGTTACTAGTGTAGAGGTTCGCACCCTAGTCTGTGAAACTGGTAGTACGGGATCGTTCCCCGTGTAACTCCCCAAACAATGCCAAGATAGCTCAGTTGGTAGAGCACCGGTCTGAAGAATCGGGTGTGGTTGGTTCGATCCCAACTCTTGGTACCATTAATGCCCCTATAGACAAATTGGTAAAGTCACTCTCCTCAAAAGGGAGCATCTTAAAAGATATCTGAGTTCAAATCTCAGTGGGGGTACCAATTAAGATAAATAGTATATTAAATATACGGAGAATTTATATGCAAGAATGGATTTACACTAAAAAATTAGTACTTTATTCCTCATTATCATTGAATAAGGATTTCTTAAATACTGAAGGAGTAAAACTCGTAACAATAGAAGATTTTAATCGACATCGACAATATTATAAAAGTCAAGTAGATATGGGACTAGCTAATCCACATCAAACTGAATTTCCAATTGTTATGGCTGCTGTCTCTGAAACTGGATTAATATATAGCCATCATCTTGAGGGTGTAGGTAGTGACTCGGCTATTATATTTGTATTATTTTATAATCAATCTCAACTTGACTGGTTTTTACAAAATTTTAGTTCTTCTGTTTTAGCAACCAAAACAGGCAGTGAAATCGTAGATTGTGATTATAGAGCTCCTGAAGATACTGCATTTGATTGGGAAAATTGGGAAGAATATCGTTTAACTAGTAACGGACAAAATTGGGATGCGTATAATCGGCGCGGCCCGCTTTATAAAAAATAATTTTTCACCATTTAAAAATCCCGCACAGTGCGGGATTTCTTTTGCCAACAAATAATTGACAGTAATTCAATTATCTGTTATAGTAATGGGTCGTTAACTCAGTGGATAGAGTACTTGGCTTCGAACCAAGATGTCAGGGGTTCAATTCCTCTACGACCCTCCAAACTAGTTAAATAGTTATAGTGACAATAGCAACAAAGGAGTAGAAAATGGCTGTTCTAGCACTAGATATCTCAGGAGTTCCCCGACAGTGGATCTCATACGATGACGCAATTACCTACCATGCAAAGAATGCAATTGCATGGGCATTAGGAGAAGTTGTAGCTAAGTATCGTGGTGGTGTACAAAATGACGGTGAAATGAGTTACCTAGAAACTACTAGCATAATTGCTATCAAGGGTCATGGTTTCAATCCACACAAGCATGCCAACGTTGCACTAAGCAACCGTACACTATTCGGTCGTGACCGATATGTGTGTGCATACTGTGGTGGACATTTCCCCAATTATAATAATCTAAGTCGTGACCACATTCTGCCTAAGAGCCGAGGTGGTGAAAACACTTGGATGAATGTGGTTACTGCATGTAAGGACTGTAACGCAAAGAAGGGTCACAAACTGTTAAAAGAATGTGGTCTAGAATTGTTGTACATCCCATACGCACCAAATCACTATGAAAACATGATTCTACAACAACGCAACATACTTTCGGATCAAATGGACTACTTGCTTGCAGGTGTTCCAAAGCACAGTAGAATCTTATTGTCGTAAAAATATCACAGGGGACTTGACAGAAAAGTTTCCCTGTGATATACTTCAGTTAAATAAAAATATGCCGAATTAGCACAGTGGTAGTGCAATCGCCTTGTAAGCGATAGGTCGTCTGTTCGAACCAGACATTCGGCACCAAGTAATTCATTCCGCAGTAGCTCAGTCGGTAGAGTAGTTGACTGTTAATCAATTGGTCCCTGGTTCGAGCCCAGGCTGTGGAGCCAAACATTTTATGGAGTAAGTATGTTAGTTAGTGAAAACGCAGGTTATAAACTATTTTGTGAAACACGCAAGTTAGATATACCAGAGGGTAGCAACTACGTACATATCTATACAGTATATGATTGGGCAAGAGACCCATCAGCAAAACAAAACAAACTGGAACTAATTCTCACTGATGCAGAATTAGCAGTTTTCAGACAATCCTTAGCCTAAACAAATTTTCCGGCGTTAGTATAACGGATAATACAGCGGTCTTCTACACCGTGAATATGGGTTCGATTCCTGTACGCCGGACCAAGAAACAATAGTATTACAATTCTGTAGTAAAAATACAACAACAAAAAATTTGACGATAAACCCATTTGGTGCTATACTATGTTTAATGAGTTGAGAGATTGATTCAAAGGTGAGTTGAAGATTCTGAGTGACGTAAAAATACAACACAAAAGAATTGACGATAAATCCAATTAGATGTATAATACATTTAATGAGTTGAGAAAGCAAGGTGGTCCTCGAATGTAAGAACCCACGCAGAGATGCAAAAAGGGTTGGAACCAAGGGACTCGGAGCGAGTTTGTAGACTCGGCCTAAGCAAATTATAAAACAGCACAGTCGATTGAGACTAGTTGTAATGTTCGTTAAAATTTTAAATTTTCGTATAGCCCTGTTTAAGTTACAGGGACTATATGTAAACACATTAGGGTTACCTAGTCCGTTAGGGGTGAACGAAGGTTGAT